>Ga0180432_10002015_pt1 | contig 31077 bp, 23 predicted proteins | sample SS_ome_10_FD_132414 | JGI IMG/M metagenome (GOLD analysis project Ga0180432, IMG submission 132414) | Hypersaline lake sediment archaeal communities from the Salton Sea, California, USA - SS_1_MS_2 metaG | ecosystem: Environmental > Aquatic > Non-marine Saline and Alkaline > Hypersaline >...
CATTTTTGAAAAAGAACGCAAAAGAGTGGAAAAAATCATTTATCGACTTAAAATGGAAAGGTTTTGAATGGCTATCTCGTGAAATTAAATGGCACACTTATTACACTCGTAGTTCATGTCATTTTGACGAATATTACGCTCAACATAGATTTCCACAAGGTTCAATATATTTATTTGGTCATGGATTTGATGGAGCCATAAGAGATTATATTTTATATCTCATTCCAATAATATTTATTAATCCCAAATTAGCGAGAGAATATTTGATCTTCATACTTTCATTAATGAACGAGGAAGGCAAATTACCATATAGTTTATATGGATTTGGCAAGACTTTTACAGCATCAGTTCATTCAAATCCCTCAGATCTTTATTTGTTTCTAATCTGGGGTATTTATGAATATATAGCAACTACCCGTGATTTTGATTTTCTTAATATAGAAACATTTTTTTATCCAAAATCTGTTAAAAAAACTGCTACAGTTTTAGATAAACTTGAATTGTCGTTAAAATTTCTTTTTTCTGAAGACGTTGGAATAGGAGAACATGGTTTAATCAAATGTAATGATGGAGATTGGTCAGATGGAATTAGTTTAATGGTAAAGAATCGAAAAAAATTTAAAAGTAAAGGAGAGTCAAATTTTAATTCTGCTTTTGCATTATATATCATTCCAATGGTGATACCCTTACTTAGAAATTACAATCCAGAATTTGCAGATCTATGTAGCCAGAAAATTAATGATCTTAAAAAAGCAGTACTTGAAACTTGGAATGGAAAATGGTACTATCGTGGTTGGGACGGTATGGGGACCCCTATTGGAGATGAAAACCTGTATTTAGAACATCACAATTGGTTATTGTTAAGTAAAATTCTTAAGAAAAACAGGGCATTGGAATTAATAGAACAATTATATGAAATACTAGACAGACCCTCTCCCATTGGACAATATATTTCATATCCTGCCCAAGACACTTTTTTAAAAATACTTCCTAAGGGATGGGATATAAATGGAGGAATATGGCATGCAATGAATGCACTTTTAACCTGGGCTTATTCGAACTATGATAATGATAAAGCATTTAACTCACTGATAAAGAATTCTATGGTTCAAAGAGCACATTCATATCCGAATATATGGTATGGAATTTGGAGTGGTCCTGATGCTTATATTGCGGATTATGCAGAAGATCCTGGTGAGGCATTCTATCATTTAACAACTCCTATGCGAGACTTTCCTATAATGAATTTAAATGTTCACGCTTGTTTTTTACTTGCTGTTGTTAAATTGATTGGGATTAAAGCAAATCTCGATTCAATTGAAATTAATCCACAGGTTTTGGGTAAAGAATTTAAATTTACTTCACCATTGCTTTCAATAGAAAAAACTCATAATTCTCTACTGTTGAGATACAACCCTGTTAATTCAAAGAATTTAAACATCGTGATTAAAAAACCAAGCTTCTTTAAAAACGACACTCGCATTTTTTTAAATGGTATAGAAATGAATTATGAAAATTCTCTAATAATTATGAAAGATGATAGTATTACCATTAATAATGTTGAAGATAAAATTCAAATAGATATTTTACTTACAAATTAATTAGTTCTAGTTTTAAATATCAACTAAAGTCATTATTAGTGAATCTAAATGAATGAATTTATTGAAGTAAAACCTATATCTTTGAAAAAAGGCAAAGGGGCGTTCGCTAAAATTGATATTAAAAAAGGAACAACCATAGATATTGGTCATGTCGTTTTAATTCCAAACAGGGATTTTGAAAATATTAAAGATACAATTTTATTCAATTATACTTTCGAATGGGACGATCCAAATACTAATGGAGAATTTACTAATGCCATTGCTTTAGATATTTGCCAATTTATTAATCATTCTTACGATCCTAATATCACATATTATTATGATTATGATAACCAGACAATAGAATATGTTGCTGTAAGGGATATTTCTAGGGCTGAAGAGTTAACGGTAAATTATAATGGTAAGGTAAATGATAAAAGAGCTGTTTGGTTTGATGTAGAATGAGAAAGAAATGCAGATCATTTCTCAATAAGTGATCGAAGCGTTTTTAAATTCATCTTGTCTTCTTTTAAATCATCACCTTTAGGAGTTTCTATTATCCCTGGGAGGTCTTTAAATCTTATGTCATTTAATAATAGCATGAATGCTTCTTTCTTTATTTTTCCTTTACCAATATGAGCATGGCGATCCACTCTAGAACCCAGATCTGTCTCTGAATCGTTTAAATGAAAAGCTAACAAATACTTTAGACCTATGATATCATCAAAAGTATTCCACATTGTATCATATTTCTTTCTTGTAGTAAAATCGTAACCAGCAGCAAAAGCATGAGATGTATCGAAACAAACGCCGATTCTTTTTTTATTTTTAACCTTGTCAATAATTTCCTTTAAATGTTCAAATTTGCTTCCTAATCCCGTACCTTGTCCGGCGGTAGTCTCTAATAATATACTTACATTTGAGTCTTTTGTTTCGTCAAATAGCATGTTTAACTGATTTGAAATGCTGCTTAAAGCCTCATTTAACCCGAGTTTCTCTTCTTCTTTCGGGATTACTCCCGGATGAATATTAACATAATCAAGTTCTAATTGTTTGGCTTTTAACAGCTCATCTAACATGGCTAAATGAGATTTTTCTAATTTTTCTTTATCGGTACTAGCTAAGTTTATCAAATAACTGTTATGAGAAAGTAAAGGCCATATTTCCTCTTCCAATTCCTCTTTTTTCTCGAGAAAATTCTGTATATCCTTCTCTTTTAAAGGTCCAGAAGCCCAAGATCGAACTGATCTAACAAATATCTGCATTGATTCACATCCCAATTCTTTAGCTCTTTCTAAAGCTTTATATTTCCCACCTGTTACTTTCATGTGTGAACCTAATCTCATTTTTAACAACCATTAATTCAAATTTTTTTAATTAATATATCATTAATGCTTTTATATATACATCATTTTTCAATAAATAAGTTTATAAAAATTGGGATTATCTTAAATTATAAAATATAATTTAAAATCCAATTCATTTATGGTGTTAAGGTTGAGTTCCGATATTAGTAAAAAAGATAAAAAGAAAAAGATTAACGAAGATATTAAAGCGAGAAAAGCACGAGCAAAATCTCAAGAAACTCCAAAAACTATCGAGAAAAGAAAATTAAAGGACGAAGCTAAAGCAAAGAAAATTGAGAAGTTTAACTTAAAAAAACTACTAAAAGCTTTAAGAAGCGAAGATGAGTATGTTCGAACCGTAGCGAAGAAAGCCATTGTTGGTATCGGGCAGGATGCGATTGGCCCTTTATTAGAAGCTCTGTACGATGAAAAATATAAAAGACTTCAATCTGAAGCGGCAGAAGTCCTAGGATTAATTGGTGATCCTCAAGCTTTACCAGATTTAGTCAATTCTTTAATTCATGGTGACGAGGATCTTAGAGAATGCTCTGCTAGAGCACTTGGTAAAATATCTTCGCTTAAAGCAGTATATCCTTTAATAAATGCTTTAGAAGATGAAAACCGAAAAGTGAGGAGCAATTCTGCGAAAGCATTGAACTCAATTTTAGACATGAGGACAACTGAACTGTTAGAGAAAGAGACAGAAGCAGAATTAAGGAAATTCGGCGATGAACAGTCAGTTGATCTCCTCATTCGATCTTTGAAAGATGAAAATGCTAAAATTCGAAGGAAAGCAAGTGAAGCTCTCAATAAAATATTAGACTTAAAAACAATGCAACAACTTTCAGAAGTACCGAAGGAGCTCAAAAAAAGTCAAAAAGGAATTCAAATTTTAATAGAATCACTAAAAGAAGAAAGTTCAGATTCTAAAAAGAAGGGTGCCTGGGCTTTAGGTAAATTAGCACATCCGGACGCCGTATTACCGCTTATTTTACAATTAAAAGAAAAATACATCAAAGGACGACCAGATGCGGCTGAAGCTCTAGGAAGAATAGCTGATTTAAGGGCTTTAATCCCATTAATAAGAGCGTTAAAGGATGAGAACAAGAAAGTTAGGAAGAAAGCTGCATGGTCTATTGGTATTTTTGGTTCTAGAGGTGAAAAAACAATTGTTGATTATCTAGAAGGAATAAATCTAATAGCTCCTATTGAATTAAAGGGAACTCTATCAAAAATTGAAGATCAAGCAGCGATAGAATTATTAGCCCTAAGCCTTAAAGAAACCGATTTAAAAAGTCAAGAAAATGCCGTATGGGCTCTTGAAAAAATGAACGATATTAGGGCAATCCCATTTTTACTCCAAGCATTAGAAAGCAATTCTTTCATGTGTAAGAAAGAAGCAGCTCAAGCATTAGGAAAGTTTGGAACTGAATATGTAGTTATCCCACTCATTAATCTTTTAAAAGATAAAGACCAAATGATCGTAGAAAGCGCAACAAGGGCTCTAAAAGCTTTAAAAGGAAGAGTGGGTTTAGAGCCATTTATTAAAGCATTAAAAAATGAAAGCGATTTTATTCGCAGTAAAGCAGTAGAATTTCTTAAAATGTCCCAAGATCCATTAATCGTAGATCCCTTAATAGATGCTCTACAAAATGACAAGAATAGTGATGTTCGTACTAAAACAGCATGGGCTTTAGGTTGGATTAAAAATTCAAGAAGTATAGAACCTCTAATACAAGCACTAAAAAGAGATCCGTCCGAAAAAGTGAGAGCAGAAGCAGCCTGGGCTTTGGGATGGATCAAAAATTCTCGAGCTACCGAACCTTTAATCCATATACTAGCTGATGAAAGTGAAGCGGTCCGAAGTGCAGCAATAAGATCTCTGGGTTGGATAAGAGATCCTAGAGCGATTGTACCATTAACAGAGCAACTCATGGATGCAAAACCTTGGATTCAAGCTGATGCGGCAAAAGCTCTTGGAAAGATTCGAGATCCTGCTGCTACGGATGCCCTCATTCAAATATTAATGATGTGCGAGCATAGAATGATTCTTGAACAAACCATTACTGCGCTAGGCAAAATAGGAGCACCTCAGGCTGTCGAACCGTTACTCAAATTAATCAAAACGGGGAGCGGAGAAATCAAAAACCTTGCAGAATCTGCCCTAAAAAATATTCGAGATAAGGCAGCCGTTGATCCATTGATAAAAGCCACTCAGGATAAGAATACTGAAATTCGAGCAGATGCGGCAGTTATGCTCGGAAACATAGGTGATAAAAAAGCATCTGAATCTTTAATTTTATTATTAAATGATGATAAAATACAGGTAAGGGCTGATGCAGCTGAAGCATTGGGAAATTTAGGCGAAATTAAAGCATCAAAACCATTAATAGACACATTAAATGATCAATCTGATCTAGTACGCTCTAAAGCTATAATTGCATTGGGGAAAATTGGCACAGAGAAAGCAATTACTCCACTAATTGAACTTCTTAGCCATAAAAATAGAGAGATAAGATCAAATGCCGCTGAGGCATTAGGGAAAATCGGAAGTGATAAGAGCGTAAAAAGTCTAATTAAAGCTCTCAAAGATATAGATAAATTAGTTAAACGAGAAGCAGTAAAAGCTCTCGGTTTAATCAGTAGTTCAACAGCAGCTATTCCTTTAGTTGAAGTCTTAAAAGAATTTGATCCGATTATTCGTAAAGAGGCTATAATATCACTCTGCTATATTGGTGATGCGAAAATTTCTGAATCAATTATACGAATGTTAAAAGACGATAGCATACCTGTTCGAAAAGAAGCAGCGCGATTTTTCAGCTTTGTTGGTGATAAAGCAGCTGTAGGACCATTATTGATGTTGCTAGAGGATGATAATATTGAAGTACGACTAGAAGCGATAAAATCTTTAGGTTTTATAGGCGATATTAGAGCAGAAAAACCATTAATTAACGCCCTTTTAGATTCTAAAGCAAGAATTAGGGGAGCTGCCGCTGAAGCGCTTGGAAATTTCAGTAAATGGGAATCTGTAGAACATCTGATTCGAGTATTATATGATGAAAATAAGTTAGTCAGAGCAAAAAGCGCGGCAGCTCTAGGTAAAATAGGTGATCCTAGAGCGTTGGATCCTTTACAACAGGCTACTAAAGACGAATGGGAAGACGTTCGCGAATCTGCAAAGCTAGCAATTAAAGCAATTAATAATGCAAGATCTTGGAAAGAAGTTGAAACATGAAAATATAAGTAAAAATTGATATCTATTTCTTTTTTGATTTAACTTTCAAGTCGTTTCCAAAAATCTTTTAATTCATCACTTGAAAATGTGTATTTAAGATTAGTCGGTATTGATGCCTCATCTCTGAAAAAAGAAGGTATTTCGTTAGTATTCTTTCCCAAACCTGCCTTTTCATTGAATTCTAACTCACATTTTAAAATATCGACTCCAATTTTTATAAGATCATCTCGAGTCAGCTCTAAACCATGCATTGCATTTAATGCACTTGAAACAAGTTCCATATTCTCATAACTAGGTCCAATAAAATAACAACAACCCATTGAATCAAGAATAGTTGTATATAATTGCAGTTCAAATGATAAATCGAATTTTCCATTATTCTCGGTTAAAGCTCCGTAATCTTTAGTTTGGCTCGCAACCCTTCCGGCGATAGCACAACCAGCTGTATGATCTGCACCCATTGGAGACGTAGCGTAAGTAAGTCCTATTCCTTTAAAAACTCTTGGATCGTAGCCTGAAAGTCCTTGTCCTTTAACTTGAGGAATTCTCGCATGATTGATTTCTCTCCCTAAATGACAAACACCATTTCCATAGAGTCTCCCAATTTCTGAGCCTTGTCTGATTTCTTCCAATATCTCAAAAACCTTTTTTGCATTTCCCCACTTAATCCTACCTGAATCCATGCTAACTCCCATAGTAACTCCAAACTCAATAGTATCTATTCCAATATCATCGCATAAATGATCTATATTTGCAATATCATCTAAATCATCAAGCATTAAATTTGAACCACAAAGCGACATTGTCTCATATTCCAAACTTGAGGTAACGTGATTACCTTTATTATCGAGATAAGAGTTCGAGCATCTAATAACGCAAGTTGGACTGCAAGCTAATCTTTTCTTTCCACCACGTGAAACAACTATATCGTGTAATTTTTCTCCAGAAATATCTTGAACCTTCTCATATGAACCCATCCTATAGTTTTTAGTAGGGAGCCCTCCATATTCACTCATTACTTTCATGGCTAATGCAGTTCCATATGTAGAAAAACCTTCCTTGGATTCGGCTAATAATTTAGCAAAAGGTTTTGTAATTGCAGTGAAACTTTTAAGATCATGCATTTTTACTTCTGATTCCTTTTTTGGTAAAACGACTATGGCTTTAACTCCCTTTGAGCCCATGACTGCCCCTAATCCTCCTCGACCCGCGTGTCGACTAGGATATCCTTCTAAATCGTTAGCAGCAACGCTTGCCGCTTTCATTAATAATTCACCTGCAGGACCAATCGAATATATACCTATATCTTTTCCAAATTTTTCCAATAATTTTGAATGAAGCTCATAGTTTCCCAGTCCTTTATATTCTGCAGCTGAATGGATGCTTAAAATTCCGTCTTTAATTAGAATATATACAAAATCCGAAGAGATGCCATTGAAAATCAAGGCTCTAATGCCATGCTTTGCTAACATTAATGAAGGACGTCCGCCTACATTAGCTTCCTTAATACCATTTGTTAAAGGACTTTTTGCCCCTACGGAAGTCCTAGCTGAACATGGAAATGTACTTCCTGTTAATAATCCATTTGCAATTATGAGTTTATTATATTCTCCTAAAGGATCGCAATCAGGGGGAACCTCATCAAGAATTATTTTAGAACTTAGACCTCGTGCTCCTAAGAGAAAGAATTTTGAATCAGGGGTAATTTCTTCATACTCAATAGATTTTCTACTTACATTAATCCTTGCTAGTTTCATATAAAAAAAAATGATTCGGGGATATTTTATTCTTTCCAATATCTTATATTAAACATAACTTGAATATTAAAAAGAACTAAAATTTTTCCCAGTGTACGATTTTCTCAAGGGGACGGCGATCATTAATCTCTCCTTTTTCTTTGATAGGATACCCTAATGGAGTCAATCCTATAACGCGATATTTTTTAGGTATTTCTAATATTTCTTTAACCTTCTCCTCGTTAAAATATCCAATCCAACATGTTGCCAACCCTTCCTCTGTTGCTGCTAAAATTAAATGCTCAAAACAAATTCCAAAATCTACTGTAAAATATTTCAATCCATTCACATTAGTACCAGATCCCGATTCCGCAACCACTCCTGTTATAAACATTGGAGCCTCAGTAAATTTAGTCTTTTGACCGACAGCTCTCCAAATTTCCTTCACCTTTTCAGGATCTTGACTAATGATATAACGTATTCCTTGCATATTTGCCCAAGTGGGCGCAAGTCTCGCAGCATCTAGAATTCTTTCAATTTTTTCTTTCTCGGGCATATCTGGTTTATAGGCACGATAAGATCGTCGTTTTTTAACAACCTCGTAAAAATCCACTTTAAATTACCTTTTTATTCGTGTTTAGTATTAATAGGATTAATTATCTAAATGGTTTCATTTTTCAAAAAGATATTTTTTTTTCAAATTTAAAAATTTTTGCACACAAAGGTTTATAAATGAAATGATGATCTTTTTCTATTATCGGTTATCAATGATTTATAGGACGATAAACCAATCATTAGTTCTTTAAGTAGAATGGCTTTTTATACAAAATTGAATCCGGAAAATATAATATGAACGAACAGTATCGCACCCGCTTGAAGAAGAAACGAGATGAGGGAGAAAAATCTCCTCTAAATAATTGTTGCAATAAACCTTCGATCGAATCTCGCGATGGAAATAAAGTATGTTTAAATTGTGGAATGATTTTTGAAAGAACTTTTGTAGGAAATGAAAGGCGTGCGTATACAATAGAAGAGATTCAGAATAGAAGAAGAACAGAGCCACGTTGGAGAGATTTCGGGCCAAGGACGATGCTCCCTACAACTAAAACCGATTCAAAAGGAAAATCTATAGGACCAAAAGAGCAAGCCTTATTTTCTCGCTTATCAAAAATTCAAAATTCGCTCATTTCAAGCATAGAAAGAAACTTTTGGGAAGCTAAGCCCAAATTAAAAATGCTTACTTCAAAATTAAACATCCCAGAATATATTTCTGAAACGGCATGGAAAATTTATAGCTTAGTAGCGAAAAAAAAACTAACGATGGGACGATCCATTAACGGCTTCATAGCTGGAGCCTTATATGCAGCTATTAGAGTCCATAACTTCCCTCGGTTATTAGATGAAATTTGCGAAGCTTCGTTAACTCCTAGAAGAACTGTTCATAGGAGTCTTGCAATGATTATTAGAGATGTTTTACCGGAATTGAAATTAGCTTATCAACCAATAACAGCTGAAAAATTAGTATTTCGCTTTGGTAATGAATTAGATTTACCAATAACAATACAAAAGAACGCAATAAACATGCTTATTACGGCATCGAAAAATGGTTTAAAAAGAACGGGAAAGGATCCTAAGGGATTAGCCGCAGCATGTATATATATTGCCGCTAAAGAGGGTTCAATGAGAAAAACGCAATCTAAAGTCGCAAATATTGCAAAAATCACGGAAGTAACGTTAAGGTCTCGGGCAAAACAAATAAGAAACAAATTGTTTTAAAAATAACTTGATTTCCTCTATTTTGGCAGTTCTTTTCTTTCAAATTTTAAAGTAATATTGAGCCCACCGGCTGCTATAATTAGAGCAACCACCGTATATGCACACACTACCACGGAAAAGAAGTTCCATAATACTAAAACGTAAAAAGGGGTAAAAGCGGGATTAACCAGAATAGCTTGAACGCTTAGTGCTGTTGGCGTAGTATTAACTGTAGATCTCTGAAAAACGTAGACATATTCCATTTTATTAAAGGCACCAATTAGAAGGAAAATGCCAATAACAATTGAATATTTCGCTAAGTATGGTAAGGTAATGTTTTTTTTCTTAATTATGAAAATTAAAAACACTCCAAGGATTAAAAACCCACAAATAATTAACAGTAAGAAGACCCATATAAAACTTCCCACTAAAGGAAATAATCCTGAGGTAAAAATTAGTACATTCATTGTCATAAAGCTCCCATCAATAAAAAGAGGCGTGACTCCTAAAATAATAATGGATATTATCTCTAATATGGATAAAACGACAATTCCTAAGCCAAATCGTACAAGCCATTTATCAATAACTATCCTTTCCATTTCATTCACTTCATAGTAGGAAAAAAATTATAACAATTTAAATCAAATAAGCTTTTATAGTTTTTGAAGATAACTATAAAAAGACTAATTGAAAGTTGATAAGATTATTTGACAGGTTTAGACGAAATCTCTGAATGCGCTCACGAAAATGTTAAAGAAGAAGGCGGATATATCGTTTGTCAAGATTGCGGAATTGTCTTAAAGGATGATATGGCATTCGAGAAAACGACAACTATAAGTGAGTATTCCGACTCTCAAAGGGATTACGAACGGAAAATTAAGATTAGAGATTCGAGAGCTAAACAAGATCCAAAAGTAAAAGAACAATACGAAAAAATACAAACCTTAGAAAAGTGGTTCCGGGACAGCAAGTCCACATTTACCGAACAGAAGAGACTTATCGAACTGCTTAAAAGTTATGAAATTGGATTAAATATCGATCAAGTAAAATATCAGAGCATCAAGGACAGATACCTTCTATATAATAAGAAACATCGCCAAACCTACCAAAATATGGTCATTATTTTTCTCGCAATTGTATGGATGGAAATGAAAGACACCACTAATGTCAGAATCGAACGATATATCGAAGTATGCAACGAATTAGGGCATAAAATAAATAAAAAAATGCTAAATAACGCAATGTTAAAAATAAAAAAAGTAGAGAAAAAACAAAAAAAAAAGAAGAAAAGCACTACTGACATCGAAAAAGAAATAAAGGAAAAAATCAAAATATTGTTTCAAAAGAATTTAAATGACATTCCTTACGAAAAAATCGAACCATTTTTCCAAGATAAGTCTCAATATGATAGAGTTAAAATTGAAATGCAGTTATTGGTGAATAAATTTCTTGAACAAATACCCTACGATAATTTACGAAACCTAAACTACAAAGCCTTCACGGCGGGCTTAATTTATTATATTGGGCAGTCGTTAGATAATCGAAAGATATTCACGCAGTCTTTAATAGAAAAAACTACACAATTCTCAAGTACAACAATACGCAAAAAATATCAAATATTAAAAGAGATATTGGGTAATCCAAAGAATAAAAAACCTCTAATTTTAAGTTCAATATAATTAACTATGAAATAAAATTAATTAAAAGTGAGTTTAGAATCCCTAATATCCATGTCTCAGACCAATATTCTTGATAAAAGTTATTATAATCAACCAATAGATAAAATAACAACAGAATTTTTCACTAATCTTGAAGCGGGATTAAAGATCCCTGATGTTGAATCTCGAAGGTTAAAATTCGGTTTTAACGAGCTTCCTAAAATAAAAAAATCGATTTGGAAGATTTATTTAGCTCCAATATTCAATTTTCTTATTGTTATTCTAATTATCACGGCAATAATAGTCATACTCTTAGGATCTCCTGGTTCAACAGTCATTACTTTCATCGTAATTATATTGAATTCGATAACGGCCATCATCCAGCAATATAGAGCCCAGAAAGCGTTAGAATCTCTAAGAAAGATTTCAGCGTTAAGAACCACTGTTATTCGAGACGGTATTCAAAAAAAAATATTTTCTAGAGAACTAATTCCAGGTGATATAATCGTCTTAAAACAAGGCGTCAAAATTCCAGCTGACGCTCGAATCTTTGAAGCATCTAATATTACTGTCAATGAAGCACCTTTGACTGGAGAAAGCGAGCCAGTAGAGAAAAGTACCATAATAATTAATAAAACTGATATTCCCATACAAGAACAGTCAAATATGGTATTTATGGGAACTTTTATTAACACGGGACAGGGAAAAGCCATCGTCACTTATACCGGAAAGAACACTGAATTTGGAAAAATCTCTTTAAGCTTAAATGAAATGGGAAGCATTGAAGACATCCCACTTACCAGGAAATTAAATCGATTAGGATACATTTTAACAACTGTTGTAATCATTAACCTTATCATTTTAATCATATTCAAGTTAGCTTTATTAATTAATAGCGGGAATTTTTATCAAACAGAAATCAGCAAGGTTCTAGTTGATTCAATACTCAGGGCCATGAACATCGTTCCAATAAATTTACCTCTTTTAAGCACATTAGTACTTATTACAGGGGTCCTTAAAATGGCACAAAGCGGAGTGATCATAAAGAATTTATCAGCCATAGAATCCTTAGGTCGAGTGTCGGTAATATGTTCTGATAAAACTGGTACAATAACTAAGAACGAAATGACTGTTGAGAAAATTTGGATTAACGATAACGAATACGAAGTCAGTGGAGCTGGTTATGATGAAGAAGGAAAGCTGTATAAGGATGGTAGCGAAGTTAATTTAACTGATAATTTAACATTTCAAAAATTCGTTGTCTCATTAGTTATTAATAACAATTCAATGTTAGTGTATGAAGACGTTAAAGTAAGCGTTAAAACGGACAAAAAGAAGGCAATAAGAAGAGCTTTAGGTTCGTCTACAGAGGCGGCCTTATTAGTTTTAGCAGAAAAATCCGGTTATAATATTTTTGATATAAGACAAATTTATTCAAAATTCTACGAGTTTGAATTTAGTTCTGAATTAAAAAGAATGACAACTATCTGTAAGTCTATTAACTTAAACACCAATATTATAGCCTTTGTAAAAGGAGCACCAGAAGAAATCATTAAAATATCATCAAATATAGAAGTCAATGACGAGGTAAATACATTTGAAGCAGATATTAAAAAAGAAATATTATTAAAGATCTCAGAACATGCAAGTCAAGGATATAGAGTCTTAGGAATGGCATATAAACCCATGAATGTTGCTCAAGATTTGAAAAGGGAGAATATTGAAAAAGATCTGATATTCTTGGGATTTGTTTCTATCATGGATCCTCCACGCTCAGGTGTAAAAGAGTCAATTATAGAATGTCAATCAGCAGGTATTAAGGTGATAATGATAACCGGAGATCATCCAGCAACAGCAAAAACCATTGCTTCTCAAATGAGTATTTTTAAAGAAGGAGATCTTGTGGTAGAAGGGGCTAATATAAATTCATTTAGTCAAGAAGACTTAAATAAAGCGTCTGTATTTGCTCGAGTAAATCCGTCTAATAAAGAATTGATCGTGAAAAATTATCAAAATCAAGATAAAATTTGTGCCATGACGGGAGATGGAATCAACGACGCTCTTGCTCTAAAGCTTTCAAATGCAGGTATAGCCATGGGTATAACAGGTACAGATGTTGCGAAAGAAACTGCTGACATGGTAATATCAGACGATAATTTTACTTCTATAGAAAAAGGTGTGAAAATTGGACGGGGTCTGTTTTCGAAAATTAGAGTAATAATATATTTCTTTATTTGTCTAAATATAATGGAGGCTGTTATCTTCTTTGCATACGAGTTTGTACCTACCTTTAATTTGTTTGCTTCAAATTGGCAACACATTTACATTTTTGGAATAGTCCATTCTCTTCCCTCATTGGCATTAGTGATTGATAAACCTCCTAAAGATGTGATGAAAGAACCTCCTCGGGACGAAGAAGAATTATTAAATAAAAATGTATGGAGTTTGTTACTGATTCACGCTTTCTTGATGGGAATTGGATTAGTGTTAGCAATTCAATTGACACTAGGAGGGATAATACAGTTAAATAGTTTTAATTTAAATCCTTCTTTAAGTTATATACCGTCTGGCGTGACCACTCCACAGTTAATCGAAATGAAAGCAAGAACGATGTTAATGACTACATTATACATTTGCGAAACTACATTCATTTGGTCATTTAGAAGGCCAAATAAATCCCTGCTCAAAAGCGTTAAAGAAGAATTTTCTCTAAGATTATTCATGATTTGTGGTTTTACTTTAATATTACATGTTTTAATTATACTTTTTTCCTATTCAGTAAACACGACAATAAACGACGTTTTAAATCTTAACATCCAACTAAATTTCATGTTTCTTGACGGTTTTGATTGGGTTACATGTGTATTACTTGCAACGCCTGGAATAATGGGAATAGAAATCGTTAAGTTTTTTGCACGATCGAAAGGAATTCACTTTTAATTATTTTACTTTTAAGTTAGTTTTGATTTTATGTTTCAATAATAATAAATACAATAATTTTATATTCTTTATATTAAATTCAATAATTTAACAAGAAATTATTAAGTGTTTCATGATTAAAAATCTGAGAAGAACTACCAATGACAAAAGCTTATTATACTCAAGAAGTAGAGCAAATCTATCAAGAACTTCAAACTAACCCAAAGACAGGATTAACCGAACAAGAAGTTAATAAACGATTGGAAGAATATGGATATAACGAAATACCAAAACCTTCTAGAGGATTTATTAAGATTTATTTAGCTCCTTTATTTAATTGGTTGATAGTGATTTATTTATTCGGGGGTTTAATCTTGTTAATCAGTAGTTTCTTTGGTGGCGAAGAAAATTTAATGTTAATAGCAGTTACACTGGGCGTTGTTGTTCTAAATTGCTTTATTGCTATTTTTCAACAATATCGAGCAACAAAGAAATTAAATGCGCTCCGTGAATTGTCAGCACCAACAACAACAGTAATTAGGAATAATAAAAAATCAGATGTTATAACTAGAAATTTAGTTGCTGGAGATATTTTAGTTATTAACCAAGGAGATAAAATACCTGCTGATGCTCGGATCATCGAATCTTCAAATTTAGAAGTAAATGAAGCTTCTTTAACAGGAGAAAGTGAGCCTGTGAAAAAATTATCTGATGGGAAAGCATTAAAAGATACAAATGATGAATACCCAATTGGAGAAAGAATAAACATGGTGTTTTACGGAACTTACACCACTACGGGAAATGGAAAAGCCGTTATTGTAGAAACGGGTCCACACACAGAGATTGGGAAGCTCTCACATAAATTAGAAGAAGCTGGAACAAGTGATATACCCATTAGGCAGAAAATGAACCACTTCGGGAAATGGCTCGGTATAGGCGTGATGGGTTTATGGTTGCTGTTAACAATAATAATGGTTGCGGTTAATGTTGACAATATCAATAACTTTGTAGGTTATCTAAATTCAGCGATGGATTTGATGCCAATTAACCTACCACTCATGACTACAATCGTTCTTATAACCGGTGTCGTGGCAATGGCTCATCAAGGAGTAATAATTCGAAACTTAGCCTCTGTAGATAGTTTGGGTAGAGTAAGCGTAGTATGTACTGATAAGACAGGCACGCTAACTAAAAATCAAATGAGCGTGCAATATGTTTGGACCAACGGCTCTATTTTTAAGGTAACTGGTAGCGGGTACTCTCCAGAAGGAGAAATAATAAAAACTGATGACCCTAAAAATCCGGAGTATATAAAGCATATTGACGATTTCCCTCAATTGAAATTACTCCTGATTTCAGGATTCTTGAATAATAATTCCGCATTGGTAAAAAATGAAATTGAAGTAGGTAAAAAATTCATTGATAATTGGAGCGTGGTTGGATCACCTACTGAAGGAGCATTGATGGTGTTATTTCAAAAAGGGATGGGAGATTATCTATTAGAAAGTTATGAATCCATTAAGGAATATCCGTTTGATTCTGCAATAAAGACAATGACAAAGATCTATTTAAAAGAAGAAGAGTACTTTTCGTTTACAAAAGGGGCGTCTGAGATGCTAATCCCTAATTGTTCTAAAATCTTGTATAAAAACGCAAATATAGAATTTTCAAGCGAATTAAAAAAAGAAGTGATGAATAAGATAGATGAATACGCAAATCGTGGCTATAGGATCCTCAGTTTATGTTATAAAGAATTTTTTGCGCTCCCATCTCACGAAGACAAGGATAGAGGAAAATTTGAATCGGACATGACGTATCTAGGATTTGTTACTATTTTAGATCCTCCACGAGAGGGCGTAAAAGATTCTGTTAAACAATGTCATAACGCAGGAGTAGAAGTCGTTATGATTACGGGAGATTCGCCTACAACTGCAAGAGCAATAGCAGAGCAAATTGGAATTGTCGACGATGAAAATGAGATTGCATGTGAAGGTAAAGACATTAAAGAAGCGATTAAATCAAAAGATTTTGATAAAATAAGGGTTTTTGCCAGGGTCTCTCCAGAACATAAACAAGATATCGTTAACAAGTATAAGGATGATAAAAGAGTCGTAGCAATGACAGGAGATGGTGTAAACGATGCATTAGCACTCAATTTAGCAGACGCAGGAGTAGCAATGGGAATAACTGGTACAGATGTTGCAAAAGAAGCTGCTGACATGGTGATCTCAGACGATTCATTTAACTCTATTGTTACAGGCATCCATCAAGGAAGAGGAATCTTCGCTAAAATACGGGCTATTATCGTATTTTTTATTTGCATTAATGTATTTGAAGGACTTGTCCAGGTTGTCTTATATATCATTTTAGGCCTTCCATATTGGTTCGATGCTCGATTTTCATACATGTGGGTTTTTCTTTCGCTTTCAATTCATGCCTTACCAAGCTTAGGCTTGACTTTTGATCAAATTTCTGATGACGTGATGGAAGAAAAACCTAAAGACACTGAAGAAATATTATCGAAGAATACGCTCATTCTAATGACATCGTTTGGAATTTGTTTGGCAGTTAGTATGATTACAATTTATGCTATTGCTTATAGCATTCCAACTCCACCTTTAGATTTTGGCGCTTTAAACGAGGGATATCTTTATACTCCAGCTACTCTTAACATCGGAGGATTTGTATATGATCCTCGTGAAGGAAAAACGCTCACGATGTTAATGGTGGTCTTGTTTACTTCTGAAGCGTTTTTAGTGTTCCAAATTCGGCGTCCAAATAAATCGTTAATTAAAAGCTTGAAAGAAGATGGTAATAAATATGTTTATTTATCCATAGGACTGGTTTTTATCGCACTCTTCGCTTTAATGTATATTCCAGGATTACAGACTTTTTTTGCAGAAAAAGGGTATAATTTCTGTTTAATGTATTTAAACGCTTTAGATTGGGTAGTTTGTATTGCGGTTGCAATGATATGCACTGTATCTTTTGAGGCAGTTAAGTTCTACGCTCGCAAGAAGGGAATCATTTTCTAATTCTTTTTTTCTTATTGATTAAAAAAATAAATAAAATGTTGTGCTACTTCTCCATTTCGTTAAAATATGGGATTATCTTATCCCTAAAAATCTCGTAAACTTGGTTAGTATCAGGGCCTCTATTCATAATGCTCAAGTGCGTCATTCCAGCCTCTTTATATTTCTCAATGCTTGCAATGACGTCGTCTGTTGTACCAAGACAGTTAGTATCTTCGAGAATTGTTTCGGGTAGCTCGTTCAATTTACTCAATACATCCGTGGCGCCTTTACTATCCATTTCAAAATTATGAATGCTTAATTCTTCGGGAAGATTTAAGTTTGGATAAGCTTCATTGACGAGTTGGGAGTTTAATAAGTATGAAGCTCTAAAAAATTCACATCTTTTAATAGCGTTTTCTGGATTTTTATCGTCTATTGCTACAAAGCAATCATATGCATAATCAATCTCAGATGGATCGCGCCCTATAGCTCTCGCCGCATCAGAAACCTCCCTTGCCTTCTTTTTAAACAACCAAGGTGGTTGATAAAGAGGATACCAGCCATCTGCTACTTCTCCAGTTAGTTTGCGAGTTTTAGGGCCATTCGCTGCAATATAAATCGGTGGGCTTTTTTGAATTGGTTTTAATTGAATATACGCTTTTTTCATTTTCCCCCAAAAATTGCTTTCGTAAGTTACGCTTCTTTTTATCCAAAACTTTCTTAAGAGTTCTATGTATTCTTTTAATTTTGTGAAAGTCCGAGCTCGGTCTAATCCGTACATGTCAATATTCATCGCTTCGCCTGCTCCAAGTCCTATCATCCCTCTTCCATTTGAGATATGATCTAATGTCGCAACTTTATGAGCCATTAAGGCAGGATGAAAACGATGACAATCTGAAACACCGGTGCACAATTTTACTTTATTTGTAACCATTGCGATGGCTGACAAGAAATTATACGCATCGAAACAATTTCCTGGTCCAGGAGGCAACATTACCGTATGATCAGCGTAAAATACTCCAAAAAAACCGCATTCCTCCGCTTTTTGTGCTCCTTTAAACATGTATTCCAACTTTGGAGTTGGAACTGGTATGTGAAATGAGAATCTCATAAAATACAAAATTTCCTAAATCAATTAAAATTTATTTTAATTAATCTATAAGACTTGGACAAAAATATAAAAAATAGTAGGCATTTAATCAATATTTCTCTATTGCCTAGCCATTATTTTTTTCATATAATCCATTACAAATTTTGGTGGAGTGAATCCAAAAAAGTACATTGTTGAGCCTAATATAAGGGTAATTCGAGAGAGGATTATTGTTATTGTCGATAACGGTAAAAATCCATCTAAAAGTCCACCTCCGAAGAATGCTATAAATGCAATCCAAATTAGGATTCCTTTTATTCGCACTTCTGGCTCGGCGGCGTCCTTAGATTGCTGATAAAAAAGATATCCCATTGCTATTCCTAATATTGAAGTTATCGCTAGATAAAAGAGTACAATAGGACCATATCTTAATGACACGACACCCTCTAAATATCCAAGTAGAGCAGTATTATTGAAGGTATTGTACATAAAAACAAGAATAGAGATTACGGTAAGAATAAATGCTGACCCAACAATTTGTTTTTGATATTTTTTTAAGATTAGTTCCGACCACGCCCAAGCTGCAATAAATACGATAATTGGAGCGTGACTACAAATGAAGAGATACGAGAATAGAGAGAGCCCTGTTCTAAAGAATATTATTCCCCAAAATGACAGCACAATCGGATAATATATTATAACCATTCCTCCCCAGGTTATTCCAAAGAGAATGAATACCCTTAATCTTTCTTTCCTGTATTTTAAACTAATTCTTATTCCTGTTATCATGGAAATAACCACTATAATTGTTGTTGTTATTCCGTTTATAATATCTATTGGATCCAAATTTTTACTCCCTCTTTTTTTTTAACTTAAATTTAATGTATTTAGATAATATCGTTAGTTGAAATGATAAACTCGGATTATCTCCATATATTGAATTGGAAATATTTTTTGTTAATTTTTCGTCTTCTTGACACCAATTTACTAATTCAATATTAAATCTTTTGTTAGCCATAATTTTATAAGCGACATTAAGTATTCTAAATTCGTTTTTCAACACCTTATCTGTTAAGTTGATGTATTTTTTCAAATTCTTTTTTGAGAAGAGGCCATTGTATCTTTCGTTTCTCTCTTTTTTCACTCGAGCTTTTTTAATTAATGGAGCTATCACTTCACCCGCGATTTTCCCAGAAATGAGTGAGGGCATTATTCCCTCTCCACTACCAGGAAAACAAAATCCACCTGCATCGCCAACAAGCAAGACTCTATCGTGGATTCTCTTTTTATACAATTTTTTTCCTGGAAGTATGGCCCCATTATTCTTTCCGATCTGTGCGTCTTTAGGAATCTTCCCAATTTTCATCAAATGATTTATGAATCTCTCAAGAATATGGTTAAAATTTTTACCTTTACTCCCAATAACGCCAACATTTGCTCCTATGCTTCTTGGAAAATACCACACATACCCGTCTACATCCTCAAAAGAATTAATCGTGATAACCGTTAATTCGTTGTTTTTAGCTTTTTCTGAGTTATCAAAGAGGATCTCTTTTTCAATAGAAATGTTCAGCAACTCACTCCTTTTTGATTTTAGTGTAGGATCAAAGAGTCCAATACCAAGACTTTTTGATACTGTAGAAATTGCTGAATCTGCTCCTACAACCATCAAGCAAGAATATTTTTTACCGTCTTTCGTATGAACAATGGCCCTATCACCCTTGATCTCTACATCAATAACCTCAGTCTTCATTTTGACCTCGCAATTCGTTGTTGACATGAGATGGTTTATCATTTTATTATCAAAATCAGTTCTATTTAAAGACATAGCAGTTAAAGGTTTATTAGGATCATCCGAATGAAAATATACTCCTTTATCAAGATTAGGAGACATTATTACCGAGTTGTAAATGTTTGAGTCGATGAATTCCTTTATATATGAAAACTCTTCAATGGCTTTTCTCGTAATTCCACCAGCACACGATTTAAATCGTGGAAATTCTGCTTTATCAAGCACAAGCGCATCAACTCCGTTCTCTGATAAGGTTTTAGCAACACTAACACCAGAAACACTTCCCCCTACAACGATGACTTCAGCGTCCAGTTCTTCTTTGTTTGACATGTTGATCTTTTGATTTAGTATTCACTAAAAAGATAGAATTTTATATTAATGTAAAGTTTTTTGTTTTAACAAAAATACAATTCTTATGATTAAATTTGAATTGTAATGAAGAAGATGAATACATCCCGGGAAAGATAAAGAAATTCTCATTGAAAGAATTTGGGGGTGCATTTGGAGACTGGGGCACTTTAATTCCCTTCGTTATTGGTTATATTTCGATTGTTGGATTGAATCCAGCAGGCATCTTTTTCTGCGTGGGTATCACGAATATCGTTTTGGGATTAAGATATAATTTGCCATTACCCGTACAACCACAAAAAACGATAAGCACTGTCGCAATAGCTGAGAATTGGACGCCCAATATGGTAATCTCCACTGGATTTGGAACAGGGATTATTTGGGCATTATTGGGATTTTCAAAAAAGCTAAACAAAATAGTTCAAAAAGTACCCATCCTTGCCGTCCGTGGGATCCAGCTGGGTTTAGCTTTTATTTTAGGGTGGACGGCTCTCATATTGTTTTTTGATAACTTTTTATTTGGATTTATATCAATTGGAGTGATCTTGTTATTATTTAAAAACGATAAAATCCCTTCCGCCATCATACTCGTTATTTTTGGACTAATATCCATGTTCATTCTTGGAACTGTAAACATGTCGGATTTTGTATTCAATCTCCCGATATTCTACTTTCAGATTCCAACTTTGGGCAATTTACTAATCGGGATGTTGTTTGCCGGTATTGCTCAACTTTTACTAACGCTAACGAATGTAATGATAGCAACGGTTAGTTTAATCAGGGATTTATTTCCCGAAAAGGAGGATGAGATTGACGCGAATTCTTTAGCGCTTAACATGGGCGTCATGAACTTGATTAATCCCTTTCTTGGAGGGATTCCTTTATGTCATGGTTCTGGGGGTTTAGCCGCGCAATATGCCTTTGGAGCCCGAACAGGAGGTTCAATGATTCTGGAAGGTATAATGGAAATCGTACTCGGATTATTCTTTGCCGAAACGCTTCTTTTACTCTTTTCTGAATTTCCAAAAGCTATTTTGGGGGCAATGCTCCTCTATACGGCATTTTTATTGGGAAAAGTAGCATTTAAGAACTTTAATAAAAGAACTTTCCCAATTATTTTAATATCGGCAATTTTCTGCTTCTTTCTTAACATTACTATAGGTTTTTTGGTAGATTTAATTTTAGTTTTGATTTATAATAAGATTCATCAAAATAAATCACCTATCTCTTAAATTAGCCTTTTGACAAAAATGTACAAGACTTAAATACTTGCAGAACTATTTATAAATCACATCAAAATATAACTAAAAAACATAATCAACAACAAAACCACTAAAGGAGGGAAAAAGAAGCATGTTAATTGTATCACAATTATGGTATCCTGTTAGCAAAGCCCCTGACGTTGGCAAATTGTATATTGAAATGAGAAAAAAAATCCCTGATGATAAAACAGTTGCCAAACCTATTATTCGAACCGCAATACGTGCGACAAAAGATGGTCTTCATAATATTACAATAGCTTCTATTAAGCCTGGAAAAGTCAAAGAAGCCTTAGATTTAACACATAAGCGTTTATTAATGTTTGGTGCCATCGAGGGAATTAAGTATGAGACCTATATAGCTTACGATTTAGGCGAAGCGATGCCACTTATAGGTCTGCAAGCACCTTCCGAGTAATTCTATGTTCATAAAAAGAATTAATAATTATAATCTTCCTTTTTTTATTTAAGACCTTGACAAAACGCATGAATATGAGGTCCTAAATCAGGGTGATAGTATCCTCCCTCAAATAATGCATAGCGACGCCCTTTACATAATTTCTCAGAATATTCTTTCATTAGAGAACCTAATTTGGTATAATCATCAGCATGTAATAATCGCCCCCAATCGTTTATCCCTTGATCAAATCCAGCTGAGGCCACAAAAATATCAATATCTTTCAAATTTTGCATGTATGTTTCAACCTCATTAATATAATTCGAACTACTGCTCTCATCTCGAGGATTTAAGATTTTCACTCGAAAATCATCACTCCGGTTTGTCAATATATTTATGTTTCCGTCTCCCGTATGCAAATCGAAATCAAGGACGAACGCCGACTTGATTTTATTCTCAGAGTGTAATTTTAATAGGCTAATGCTAATGTTATTAAAGAAACAAAAACCCCAGCAAGAATCTGCTGATGCGTGGTGACCTGGAGGTCTAATAACAGCAAAGGTAGGAGCACCATTGTAGGCTTTTTCAGCTGCTAATATGGCTCCTCCCGCAGCTAATGAGGCCATTTCGAACAATAGAGAATCACCTTTTATTGCTTTTAAATGTCTATCGGTATGAGCTCTTAAAATATCCTTTTCTGAAGCAGGTTTTGGTACGATTATATCGTAATCTTCCTTGTGAGTTTTAATAATGGCCATTATCCCATCTAAGCGCCCTGGGGCTGCAGCAGGATCCATGGAATAATTCGATGTATAATATTTTTCATGGAATACAATCTGCATGATTTCTTATTACCTCTTTTTCTTCACTTCTTCATTTTCTTTCATAATACATCGAATACCTTCGCATTTAGGACCTTTTACCAAGGCATCACTTAAACAATTATTGCAATGAATGCAGTCAGCTTCTTTATATGGGGGACCATTACTCCATGTCTTTGGTAAATCCGGTTCTCGAATCAACGGTCGGCTCATTGAACAAAAGTCAATTCCTTCATTTTCTATTATGTTGCGTATCGGTTCAAAGCGATACAAACCTCCGACTAAGATTATTGGAATATCCGTAGTAGGATTTTTCTTCAATTCTTCTTTAATTTTCTTAGCAAATGGTAAATTATAGGCTTCTATTTTTCTTTTTCGAACCCTTCGCCGAGATTCTGGTGGAAGAGACGATGGTCTTTCGAGAGTACCTGCTTTTAAAATATACGATGAAATTTCCAAACAGTCAATTCCTTCTTGAGCAAATAATAGTCCAAGTCTAGCAGCTTCTTCAGCATTTATTCCTCCTTCCAACCTATCTGAACCATTCATCTTAAGACATAAAGGAAAATCCCTACCTACCTTTTGCCTACTTGCTTTAATAATTTCAAGCATGAATCTCGCTCTATTTTCTGTAGAGCCGCCATACTCGTCATTTCGCCTGTTTAAATAAGGAGAATAGAATTGAGTAATGAGATATCCATGAGCGCCATGAAATTGTACTCCATCAAATCCAGCCTTTTTTCCTCTATAAGCAGCTTCGCTGAATAATTCAACAATTTCTGCAATCTCGTCAATACTTAATGTTCTTCCTTTTTTATGCGTTAGATCATCTTCAAGATCACACGATGATACTAGCTCCCCCTCCCAACCCCAATGGGTTATATAGTTTCCACTATGTCCTACCTGTAAGAAGATCTTTGAGTGATGACCCTCTTCCTTAGCAACATCGTGATAAGTTCCAGCGATTCTTGATAATCCTTCTATGTACTCATCTGAATAATTTCCAATCATCAATGCCAATTGCCTTCCATCTTGTCTCACATTTGAAACTCCAGTAATTGTCATTCCAACACCTCCTCTTGCCAGTTCAGCATAAAACTGGATTAATTTATCTGTAACATGACCATCAACTGTTGCCCTACTTTCGTAAGAAGCTGATCTGACTAATCGATTGGGAATTTCAACATTTCCTATTTTTCCCGGAGAATAAACGGGATTATTTATATCTTCCATTTTTTTTTCGACTATATTTATTTCTTATTAATCTTAATTATAATATCTCTACTTCATATTGTTTCTTTAATATGGATAAAATTTGGTCAATATGCTCAAAATTTCTCGTTTCTAATTCAATTATAACATCAGTTTGTTGATATTCGAGTTCTAATCGAGCTCTTTCGTGTATGATTGAAACAATATTGCCTTTTTCTTTTGCAATAATTTCTAATATTTTTATTAAAGCACCAGGTATATCTGGTAGTTTAGTTTTAATTTTTAACAAGCGCCCTTCTTTTATTAAACCCTTGCTTATTATCCGATTTATGAGATTTGGAGTTAAATTTCCACCAGAAATGATGACGACAATTTTTTTATCCTGAAGTTTTATTGTATTATTCAAGACAGCAGCAAGAGCGGCAGCACCAGCACCTTCCACGAACGTTTTAGCTCGTTCTAAAAGGAGTAATATCGCATTAGCTACTTCCTCATCTGAAACTAAAACGATCTCGTCAACATATTTGTTAATCTTCTCAAGAGTAGTAGATCCTGGTTGTTTAACTGCTATCCCATCGCAGATTGTATCCTTTACTGGCAGTGTTGTTAATTTCTTCTTTTTGAAAGATTCTAACATTGATGCGGCATTTTCCGATTCAACTCCAATTATTTTTATATCTTTTTTGTATTCTTTACAATAGGAGCTTATTCCACTAATCAATCCACCACCGCCTATTGGACAAAAAATATAATCAACATCAGGCATTTGCTCCAAGATCTCAAGACCTATTGTAGCTTGACCATTAATGACATCGATATCATCATAAGCGTGAATAAAAGTGAGGTCTTCATTTTCTTTAATTTCAAGTGCTTTTTGATAAGCATCGTCGTATTTTTCACCATGTTCAATTACTTTCCCATTAGGATTGTAATTCTTTATAGCTTCAATTTTTACAATGGGAGCACCTTCAGGAACCACAATTGTCGATTTAATATTAAAAAGTTTTGCGGCGTATGCTACTGCTTGTCCGTGATTGCCAGCAGATGCGGTAATTATTCCTTTCTCTCTTTCTTTCTCGCTCAATCTTGAAACCTTGTTATACGCACCTCGTATCTTAAAAGAACCCGTTCGCTGGGTGTTTTCAAGTTTTAAATACACTTCATTACCACACATTCTCGAAAAGGTATTGCTCTTGTCAAGAATTGTATAATGTATGATATCTGCTAATTCTTCTCTAATTTTTTTTATCTGTTCAATATATTTTTGATCTCCCATTTAATATCACTCATAATGATTATTTAGATAATTAATCAACCTTTTTTTACTTTTGAAAGATTAAATCCCGGAACTTGTCCTCTAAATCGCCTGTATTTTTCAGTATCGCGGGTTCTTTTCATAACAATAATGGCGTCTTGAGGACAAGAATTAAAACACCTCATACAGACAATGCAATCGGGACCATATGATATTTTCGGTTTATCTTCTGTTTCTTCAATTGAGAGGTTATCTACTGGACAGTTATCCACGCAAATTCCACATAACGTGCATTTATCCATATCAAATTCAAACATTTTCCTTGCTAGATTAATTTCCGCTCTTAAAGAAACACGCTGGATGATGGCAACTATTCGAGTAAATGGATCCCTTCGCATTACCCATTTTTTATTTTCAATAACTTTATCAATTAATTTTTTACCTTTTATTTCTGCTTTATTAAATATTTCCTTCTGCTTTTCCTCTTCCCATACCATCAATCTTGGCATCTGAGGGATATTACACAGAGTTCTTATATTAATGGCTTGCTTTACTTTGAATCCACATTTTTTAAGGCGCCTTCTCATTATTAACGGAGTATCCCCACTAAACATTGCCATCGTGTCGTAAACAAAAGCTCGAGGGTTATTTTTTTTATCTTTCGAATACTTACATAATATCTCTTTAACCCAATCCTTCATTATAATAGGGATATCTGAACCATAAACTGGATATCCAATGCCTATTATATCGCTTTCTGAGAGGACCTCAGGTAGAAATTCGTCCCAATTTAAGTCTTTTCGTTCGATTGAATAGGAATGAGTATCATGACCTAACTCAATTAAATACGATTTAATATATTCTGTAATTTTCCAAGTATTACCAGTTCCCGAAAAGAAAAATAGTGCAACTTTCATTGTGGTTTGGCTAATATAGCTTTAACTCTTAACTTCTTAAATTCATTAGTAGGAGCAGGTTTTATTAAACATACGGTATCTGCTCCTCTACCAGTACCTGCTACGCAAATAATATCCCTATCCAAGTCGGGAATCAATCCCGCGTCGCATGTCGTACTTGCTATTTCAATGCAAACCTTTACTCCTTGACTAAAGTGAGCGCCTAACATTTTTGCCAATAAATCGACGAATTGCCAGGCTTCTTTCTGGATTCTTATACCTCTTTCAATCCCGCTCATAGCGTGAGTACCGGAGTGAATTTTCAATCCCTTATTCTTTAATTTTTCAATCTTATCTTCTGGGAATTCTTGTCTTTTCTCGCTTCCCGTGAAATAAAATGCATGCGTGATAACGATCACATTACACTTATTCACATCAAAGACTTCAAGAGCTTTCTCTGCGGTTGTCCCCGTAGTACTGGCAAGAACAATATCTTTAATTCCAAGTTGATCTGCGTATTTCTTGGCAATATTTAGAGACTCCTCAGTCCTATTAGGACCTCCTTTATCAAAATACGTAACTTCTAATTTTAAATCTGCCATGTTTATTCAAATCTCGGTTTTATGTGTATTTATATATCTTTATTCTTAAGAATTTAAAAAATTACCTTTGACAGATAAGTAATTCTTGAGTTAATTATAAATATAGATGTGGTAAGATATATGTTTATGACTGAAAAAAAAAATGACAATAGAGGAAAAAGTCGAACTAAAAGGTACTTGATATGGTTATTGATAATATTGATAGTAGTAGATCTCATAGATTCATATTCTACTAATTATATTACTGCTGTTACTTCAAGCGTGGTTACTGAATTTTTGATAACTCCTTATGGACTTCCAAAAACTACAGCTGAAGCTCTTTTTTCACTATGTTCTGGTCTAGCGACTTTAGGGATGTATGTCGTATTTTTTAATCAATATCTAGCAGATAAATTTGGACGAAAGAAATTATTAGCATTTGTAACATTTGGAATGGGACTAGGCTCGTTGTTATTATTCTTCTCCTTTGATATAATTTCCTTCACGATATTTTTGTTCATAATGTATGTATTTTTTAGCTCTGATGCTTGGATAATATATGCAAACGAAGAAAGTAGCAATGAAAAAAGAGCTCTTTGGACGAACGTAATTTTAGCTGCGGCCTTATTGGGACCGGTGTTCATGGCAATATTCCGACCAATTTTTGTTACTAATGCTCCGATTATTGAAGCTTGGAGGGGTATGACATTATTACCAATCATATTAGGGTTCACTTGTACCGTAATAATTTTATTTACTGTTAAAGAGACTTCAAGGTATGAAGAAATAAAGGAGGAAGGCGCCATGGATAAAAGAGACTCTATATTTATGAGACAAAACATAAGCGCTGTTTTGAATTCTCCTAGAAAAATGGAGGTAAAAATGATTTTAATAATGAGTGTTTTTAACGGTTTAAACTATGGATTTACCATTCTAACAGAACTGTTCTTGAAAAATCACTCAACTCTCACAGAAACTCAAATAAATACAATAATTTACATAATTGCGGGATCGGTTGCGATAGGATATATCTTTACAGGAATATTATGCGACAAAATTGGACGGAAACCAATGCTCTACGTTCATTCAATAGTCTTACCAATGGGTGTAATTCTTTCTGTTATTGGAGGGTTATCAAGTAGCTTCCCAATTACTGCTTTAGGCGCAGCGCTAGGGTACGCAGGATTTTGGGGTTTAAACGTTGTAATAAGACTTATAATAATTGAAATCGTTCCAACAGATCAAAGGGGTACAGCTGGAGGTTTAAGAGCACTAAGTTGGGCAATTGGCGCTACAATTGGTTTATTAATCGGTAGTGTCTTGATATATACTATAGATCCAGGAATTTCGTTTATAATATTAAGCTTACCAGTTATACTCAATATTATTTTAGGATCCCGCCACTTGAAGGAGACTAAGGGAGTTAATTTGAGTGAGATATAAATATAATAAGCACATATCTTTTTCTATATTTAATTTATATAATTTGGAGAAAAAAAAATGAGTGAAGAAACTCTAAGTACTAAGAAAAAAGTTTTATTTGGCATCTCTGCTATTCCAGATCAAATGACATATCAAGCCTTTTCGTTGTATATATTTACTTTTTATTTTGCTGTGGTTGACTTGGGATTATTTTTAACAGGGGCAGGTTTCATTATATGGACAGTTTGGAACATGATAAATGATCCCCTGCTCGGAGCACTCTCGGATAGAACAAGGCATAGAGGTAAATGGGGTAAACGTAGGTTTTATTTAATGCTTTCAATACTTCCTTTGTCTTTAACAATGATTTTCTTATTTACAGTATTCGTTGCTACATCTTCAAAACTAGTAGAATTCGCTTATTTCTTATTTATAATCATTATCTTCGAGTTTTTCTATACTATGTTTGACTGCAACTGTAATGCGCTATTTCCTGAAATGTTTCCTACAGAAGAACAACGCGGAAAAGTAAATGTTTTCATAAAAGCATTTACAGTTTTAGGAATAATATTAGCTAGCCTTCCATCCCTAATATTAACGCCATTAGCTCCCATTACCGGTACCCCTGAGGAGCTCGTTACAATTAAAACGAACTATATAATCGCAGGAATAATTCTAGCCGTTATCACATTCCTTACAGCAGTTCCATTCATATTGAGAGGTATTGAAGAAAAAGAAGAGAGCCAAGAAGATTTCTTAAAAAGACCAAAATTTCTTGAATCTCTAAAAATTACATTAAAAAATAAAACATTCGTAAAGTTCGTTATTGCTAATACTATGGTATGGTACGTCTTCAATACATTAATTACAATCTTTCCACTCTATTTCGTGCATGTAATATCAATAAAGGAAGGATCCTTTATAATAACAATTTCTTTGGTTCTTGCCTTGGTGGTTGCGGCATTTATTTTACCTATTCACAGACGACTTGGAAAGAAACTTGGAACAAGGAATGCTTTCATGGTTACATTAGCACTATGGATTGTTCTTCTAATCCCTTTCTTATTGTTAAATGCAGGTGATTTAGTAGCAGCTATTATTGTTACTTCGATACAAGGTTTTGCCTTATCTGGAGCGTTGTACTACGTTGATATATTACACGGGGATGTAATTGATGAGGATGCTATCAAGTTTGGGATAAAAAGATCAGCAAGCTATTATGGAATCAATGCTTTTATTCATAGAATCTCTACTATTCTTTCAATTTTGACAATTACTCTTATTTTCTCTGGGACATCATGGGCAGGTGGATACCAACCTATAGCAGGAGTAGACGTAGTGATTGCTTTAAAGATAATAATAATGGTTTTTCCTGCGATTGGTTGTGGAATTGCAATCTTTTTCCTAAAAATGTATGATTTACATGGGGAAAAACTAGAGAAAATGCGTGAAGAACTAAAAAAACAACCAAAACTTATGGAATAATTTTTTTTTTCTTTTTATTTGTTCTGCACATATTTAATCGAATATATATTATTAGATCATGATGAATAGCAAAGAAAGAGTATGGGCTGCTTTAAATAGAGAACCTGTTGATAGAGTCCCTATTCACGCTGTTGCGGTAGATGGAAATATTTACGATGAGGTTTTGGGAAAACCTCCTCGGAGCGCTTTTGACACCATAGATGATTTGGCTGAGCAATATCCCGAGGATTGGGTCGAAAGAGTTAATGGAATTACTGGAGATATAGAAACTAATGTGTTCTCGAGAGCAATGGAAGCTGCTGCAGCGATAGGATATGATACATGTGGCGCAGGTTATATTCCTTTTATTTTCAAAAATAAATCTGAAATGACGGATATTTTTGGAAGAATTTATAAGATTGTGGATGATAATGGTCATATTTTTCCCTATTATATAGATGGAATGATAAAAACCCAAGAAGATTGGGAAAACTTTCCTAAACCAGATATTAAGGAAATCTATAAACGAGCAAAAAAGCTATATAAAACCATCCTTCGTCGGAGTAAGAAATTCAAAAATGACATTTTAATCATGGCTCAAGACGATTATGCTAGCGTATTTCCGCCCGTATGGCAAGGAATGGGTATGAACGCTTTTGCAAAAGCTTTGAGAAAGAATCCCAAGATGATTGAGGAACGCTTTGAAATGACCACTGATTTTGTCTTAGGAGTGTTTAAAACTTACGCAGATTGCGGGGCAAAAGTATTTTTTGAAGGGGGTGATATCGCGTTTAATACAGGACCTCTAATCAATCCAAAATATATTGATCAATATGTATTGCCTTGCATGAAAAGAGTTACAGAAGCCATTCACGATTGGGGTGGAAAGATCATATTTCATTCCGATGGCGATATCACTTCCCTCCTTGATTTTGTTGTTGATGCTGGATTTGATGGTCTCCATTGTCTTGAACCTCCATATGTGGATTTAAACTTGGTCAAGAAAAAGGTAGGTGATAAACTGTGCCTATTGGGGAATATTGACACGGCACACGTGTTAGTTAATGGAACTCAAAAAGAAGTGGAAGACGCCGTTAAGCATGCGATAAAAGCCTTAGCTCCAGGAGGCGGTTACATCCTCTCACCCTCTAATTCTCATCCGACAATGTCATATCAATGCATCAAATGGATGGTTGAGGCTACAAAAAAATTTGGTACCTATCCACTTTAATTATCGTATTGGTACTAATTTGTAATTAATGATCATAAGAAGAGACCCATAAGATTAGAAAAAAAA
>Ga0180432_10002016_pt1 | contig 31076 bp, 30 predicted proteins | sample SS_ome_10_FD_132414 | JGI IMG/M metagenome (GOLD analysis project Ga0180432, IMG submission 132414) | Hypersaline lake sediment archaeal communities from the Salton Sea, California, USA - SS_1_MS_2 metaG | ecosystem: Environmental > Aquatic > Non-marine Saline and Alkaline > Hypersaline >...
AGAAAGTTCAATCACCCATTGTTCCTCGGGCCGAAACATGCCATAGTTGCCCTCGTAGGTGAATCCACCGTCCTGGGAGTACGCCAGCAAATGATAACGAACACCATCTTCGATCCAGTCCAAGGCAATCCGTTCTGACGTGACAATGGCTTCGGCCACCCGATAGCAGGTCTCCCACTGCAAGTCGTCGTACCGTGTTCCTATGAATCGCATCGATGGGTCCTATCCAACTTGCTCGCAATCCCAGTCCACCTCGACCAGCACGACATGAACCCGCAACTTCATTTCCCGCCCGTCTTCCTTCCACCCAACCTCGAAGACTCGGCGGCTTTGTCTTCATCTCTCATATCCACTCCATCTTCCTCCAATCCGGCAGGCCCTTCCGCATCTCCTTTGTTGCAGCCTGGGCATCGAACTGCTCGGCGTTATACGGTCCCGACCACTCCAACAACTCCTCGTGTCGCTTATGTATGGGGTCGGCTATCGCCTTCAGAAACTCCGCAAAACTCCACACGCCGCCCACGTCCTCGGGCGGGCAGGCCCGCTCGCCCTCAACGCACAACGGATAGCGGGTTCCCTTTTCGGCAGGCAGACAACCCTCGAACAAAATCTCGTGTTCCCAACTGTCGCCGAAGTCGTATTCATAGTCGAAGGCAAAGCGGCTGCCGTCTTTGGGAATGATCTTGCTCACCTTGGTACGTCGTGAATTGACAGGTGGCGTTTCATCCACCCAGCCTTCGCACAGCAACTCGGGATCGCCGTGGACAACGCCGCCAATCATGAACTGGTGGAGATGGGAATTGGTCCAGCCCATCGCCGTCTGGATGTGTTCGTGCAGCTTGTCCAGCGTGCAGTCCTTGACCTGGATTCGCCTCCAAATGGGTGGATCGGTTTCCTTGAGAGTGATTTTGAATTGGTACACGGTTGCCGTGCTGGTCTTAGGCGGGGGTTCTTTCCCTGCAACAACCGCCTGCATTGTCTTCAAGCCTCTCGAATAACCTATCGGCTTCAACGGCACTTCGTTCAGCAAGTGAACAAGCTCCCAGACATTGCAGTAGGTCAATCCACCCCGAAAGTCAATGATCCTCTTCGCATCCGAGACCCGGTTGTTGAGACAACCCACCGTGCTGCGATCCTGAGTTCGGCCGACCGCCAGATCGCCGGTCAGGTTCAAGACCATCGCCACGGGCGAATCGTCAATTTGGGCCAGGAGCTTTGCTGTGCAACGGAGCATGGTTTTTGGATTGTAGCAGGGATGGTGAGGAAGGTTTGAGGTCGTCGAGTGGCGAAGGATGCACAAATCCACTACGGTTTGTTGCTAGCTCTTGATGTCCAGCACGGGCGTATCTGCAAACGCATCGATGCCTTCGATCTCAATGACGTTCCCTTTGACCGAGATCACCTTGCACTGGGTCATGGCGATCAGGTTGGGTCGCACCGGCGAGTGGGTGGCAAACACACCCCGGATCGGATTGTTCGGATTCCCTCGGGGATGGACCTGGAGGATGGATCGTTTCTCGGGCGTGTCATTGCGGTCGAACCACCACAATACCCAAATGTGCGACAGCTTATCGACCCCGAGCAGCGCAGGCTCGTACTTCTTGTCCAGGACAATCGTTGTCCGTCCTTCCGCTTTTCTCACGTAGCCAATGGGGTACACCTTGAACTCCTTGGCGACGGGCGGTTGTGAATCATCTGCTTGGGCTTGGCAAATCGGAGAGACGCCAACGAACAGGGCGACAAGCACAGCGGGAGTGAAGCGTGTCATGGCTTGAGCCTCCAAATCAGAGGTGAGTCGGCGAGCCGCAAAGGTGCATTATACCAGCATCGACTGCTGCGACAAAGTGCCTGTTGTCATGTCACCAGTTTGGGTCGAGATGGATGAAAGTTTGGGTTCGTGGGGTAGATCGCCCCACCCCCCATCGGAGATCAAGCCTGTGAGCCCCATACAGCCATTGTCTTGCCGGGACGACGTTTTGGGGACGGAAACCGAAAAGGATTGCAGCAGAGAGCATTGTGGGGCATGTGAGGGGGTTCTGGCCTTTCCTTCCACTCCCTTAATCTGCTATCATGTCGCCCGTCCCATGGAGATGGAACTATGGCAAAAAGCCTCAAGACTTGGATGGTGCCACCCCGGCGACCACCGAAGCCGAAAACGCCAAAGTCGCTGAAGGTCGAGGTAAGCGAAAGAGCGAACAAACTTGTTGAAACAGAGTTGAAACCAAGGCACGTCAAGCCCCCACCGAAGAAACCGAGATTCAACTACATCATTGACATTACAACAAGGTGGTATCGCAACTACTTCTATTTCGTCGCCGTTTATGCCAGCCCCGGCCCCACAGCCATTTCTCCCACGTTTGAATTGAAGTTCGCCCGATTGGAGTACGTTGGCGAAGAACGGTTCGCCTTGTCCTACTTGCGGCACAATGACAAGTGGTTCGAGCTTTTTCCCGACTTGTCGTTGGATGAGTGCCTTGAGGCCGTTCGGGATCAACCGCATTTCCTTGGGTGAGGAACGAAGAGGAGCCTTCCAATGGTGGCATTTCCCTGGAACAACGCCTTTGGCGAAGACGACCTGCCAGACCTACCCGCTCCTGATGTCGAGTTCGTTACAAGCGGCACACAGCCCGGAGAGTTCACCGAGGCGGGAATCAAAGGGATTTGCATGAACCCTGCCTATGCTGGTGCCGGTGAGTTCCCGCCGATCATCGACGACCGACAGTGGGTAGCGGCCTGCAAACGGATCATGGAGCAAGACACCCCAGAGCAGTTCCTTGTGAATCTGTTGTTCTTATTAAGGTCCACATTGGGGTATGTGGGGAGTCGGCCAGACACCCCCTAGAACGCACGAGATTGCACCAGGATCGAACGGAATGAGAAAAAGGTGTTGGGGGTTGTGTTCGTTTGTCGCTTCATCAGATGAGGCGGAGAACTCACACTACCGGAAGCGACGTGATGATCCCGTGCGACGATTTCGCTCTTCGATAGTCCCTGTCCAAGCCTTTCCGAATACTTGGGCCGAAAGAAACACTGTACGTGTTCAACGACCCATCATAGGTGATTTGGCTCTTGAAGGGTAGGAGAATGGCCTGGGTCAGAACAGGGAGTTGTGCGCCGATTACCTTTTCCAGCGGGTCCAAGAGTCCAAGCACGCCGTATGCCTTCGGTGGGGATTCGGCAGCAAGAAACACGGCATATTCCTTGAGGTAACGAAGGACGTAGAAATCCCCAACGACCACGTGTTTCCAACCGGCAACGATTTGCAGTTCATCTTCCGTGAGTCCGGCGACGTTGCCATCCACGAAATCATCGATCAGGTCTAGCTGTGCGTAGAGGGTTCGTCGGACTTTGAGCCGTTTTTCCAACGGCAACGATACGAAGTCGTCTGGATTGGTAGCATTCCTGGATAGCAACTTCATCCCTTGGGCGACGTAGAGCAGCAAAGTCCTCTGCAACCTGTAGAACAAATCGCATTCTTCAGGCGGGAGGTTCATCGTTCGACATGCTCCTGAAAGACAGGAAAAAACACTGCCTGCTTCACTCTCCCCCATACCCACTCGGCACCTTCTCGACCATCTCCCGATGAACGACACTTCCTCTACGTGGAACCACCCGAGGCACAGCCCGCCCCGGCCCTGTCCAGGCCAGCATCAGGTGCGGGCGGCGATAGTGCGGACTGACCTCGATATGCCGTCCAACATTCCAACCGACCTCCCCACGACGATGCGCTTTGTCCACATACTTCTGGTCGCCTGTCCGCTCGAAACGGTCACGATCCTTCGCCAACACATCCGGGGAGATGATCGAGGGATCGTTGTCCAAGAGGCATAACGTACAGCATAACGCGGATCCACTTGAAGGCAGCAAACGCTTGTCAACGAATCTGGGGCTACTATAAGGGACTACCACCACCATTCCCCGTTTCCCGCCTACCTGCTAATAATCACGTCCTGGATTACCCTGGGATCGTTGATCCGAGCCCAAGCGTATCGAACACACTGACGCAGTAAGCCCCATCGAACACACCGAGCCCCATCCCCGGCGATACGCCGGGGATGGGGCGATCCTGCGTCAATAACAACCACCCCATCCTCCTTGAAAACCCTTCCCAATTTCCCGAAACATATCCACCCGGCGCACGAACAAGCCAACCTGAACGTGGACAAATAACAATGGCCGGTTTCCAGGCCGTTCCGTAGGCGGGCGTGTCGTTAATAGCGTGTTTTGTGGCTGGTAGGAATGGTGTTGGGGTGGTGAACGGTTTGGGGCGTTGTTAATTGGTTGTTGATGGCGGACGGGGCAGGTGGGGCGAGGCGCTATTAAGATGAGGGTGGTGGTCGCCGGTGGTCGTGGTGGTCAGGCTGATGATCTTCGTGCTGGTGCCTGTATGGCTCCCGCCATCCTGGTGCCCGCAAACCCCATACGGCTGGACTTTGGACTTGGCCCTCTTCCGATCGTCGAAAGGAGCGGCAGGGGCGGCCGGGCAGCGGTTGGTCAGGTGGGATGTGGACGGGGCTAATGGGATTGACTTGGCACAGGGCCATCCGGCTCGATCATTCAGTTCCGTCAGGAGACGCGTCGAAGCCAAGGTACCGTCCGAAATCCCGGATTGCCACGAATAACGTGGAGAAGGGACGATTGGCATAGAGATCAGCGAGGTTGTCCTTGCAGGTACTGCCGTGGTTTAGGTACACGGCCTCGATTTCGCCACCGTAGTTTTGCCGGATGTAATTTGCCCCAGTCTTCCGCAGCATACTATGGAGTAGCCCATCGGTGTTCAACTGCTCCTCCCCAGTTCCTAGTTCCTCTACCAGTTGGTTCCATTCGTACTGGAAATCCTCAACCGGCTTTCCATTCTTGCCCAATCGTCCCATAGGCAAGCCATTTTCTTTGAGAAAGACATGACCACCCCTGCGTGTACCGATGAGTTCCTTTAGTGCTTGGACACTGGCCGACCATAGCACGTGTTCGCCGTACACCCCAGTCTTGTGTCGGCGCTTGCGTATGAACGACTCACATTTCTCTGACGAGTAGTGGATCAACTCAGCGTGCGGATGCGTGATCTCAAACTCAATGTCGCCAATCATTAGGTTTCTTAGCTCTGAGTATCGGTAGCCACAGTTCAGGCCAAGGAGCAACATCGCACGTTGAATTGGGTTGGCAGAAGCATGCAGTTTCTTAATGACCGCCTTGGAAAGAACGTCAATCAGGACTTTCTTCGTCTCAGTCACTCGTGGCACGGTCTTCTCGACGAGTTCGTAATCCTCTGGAAATCGCCAATCATACTCCTCGGACACATGCAGCCATTTCAGGAACTCCTTGAGTGCTTGAATGCGGTTTCGGGCAGTGTATGGGCTCACCAACTCCTTGCTTTTCGCAGAGGTAGGACGAAAACGCCAGTAGTCATACAATCGTTGCACGGCCGATTGGCCCAAGGTTGAAAGGTGTTGATCTTCGTAGCGATTTTTGAAATCGAGGATGTAATTGCGAAATACGCTCCCCCACCTCGACAGTCCCTTCGTCCTTGAGTCGGTGTACCTCGGATTGCGAGTGAGACTTTGAGCGAAGCTGTCCAGTGCTTTGTGAAGGCGTTGGCCGGGGGCAACACCAGCAATGTTGATGGAAGCATCTTTGCCATGCCGGTCGGCCCTAAGGAGATAACCTCTGGCAAGCTCCGTGTTCTTCTCGGTTCCTTTGCGAAAAGCCCGCTTGTCTGCTGCTCTGATGGCTATGACCGGGTATCTCTCCTGTAAAACACGAAGCCAACTAACGTACAAGGCGTCGTAGTCATCCGTGTCATCCTCAGCGAAGTAGAACACAGGCGTATCAGACTGTTCGGAGATGAACTCGGAAAAAGCGGTGCGAACCCAGGCTGGGCCTTTCATAGGGCGACCATCGAAGTATGGCCTGGGGACAGTGAAGACGGTCTGCCCTTTCTCGATTGCCTTTGCGATCGAGAAGGCGGGTTCACTCCAAGACGGTTCATGGTCACGGCCAAGTTTCTCCCGCTGTTCGGATACCACTAACGACCAAAGCAATTCGAGCCGTATAACGGCCTCTCCAGCCTTGGTCTCGTCTCTCCCAAGGCGGAACTTCGGTTGGCTTCGTTTCTTCCCGTTCCGCTTCCAGCCGAGATTGCGGAAGAAGACGCCATCGGATTGCTTCTTGATACGAGTCTGATGCTTCGTCATGGTGAATGCAGGTAAAATCAGACAAATGCCGGTCTAATGGTGGGAAAGAGAGGCGGGCAAGAAGAGGCCGAAATCGACGTAAGCCCTTTTATAGCAAGCGGATGGGGAGGGATTTGAACCCCCGGTGCAGTTTCCCGCACAGCAGTTTTCAAGACTGCCGCCGCAAAAACGTAAGTCGTTGCCCTGCAAGGAGGTTGTGGCGACGGCCTTTTTTCCTTGTCATAAACTTGACATAGAACGCGAAAAAGAGACTCCCCAAACGCGGATTGCTACGGCCTTGGCGGTCCTGCCAAAGGGGGAATGGGCGACGGTCGCGGCGATGCTCGAGGCGTGGCCGGCGGCCCCCTCCCACGTCCAGGCGGCCATTCTTGCTCTTCTGCGGGTCGAGGGGATGGAGTAAACTGACAGCACTCGCCGGGTGGCCGTCGCGATTGCAACGCGGCGGCCCACGTGTCCGGTCAAGTCGATCGTGGTTCCATCCTTTCTGCGATCCTTGCCCGGGCGGCCCGGCCCAATAAAAGGATGGATTCATGCCGGAAAAACCTTCTCAAAACGGCAAACCCATTTCGGCCGAGGTTGCCGAGCACCTCCGGGAAGGAGCAATGCTAGTTACCTGGTGCAAAATCAGCAAGCGGCGAGCCTCGCAGCGTCTAGGGTTGAATGGGCACTATCTGAGCACGAATTGTCGCAAGTACCCCCAGGCCTGGAGAAAGGCCAAGCGACATGCTGAGATGCTGTTGGAAGGCCTCTCACCACCAGACAATGTTATGCCCAACCGTCTACGGCAAGGAGCGATCTTAGTTGAGCACGGATGCGAGTTGAAAGAGGCGTCTGAAATTCTCCACCTACATCCGGATTGGCTGTGTCAAAACGCCAAACGCCACCCGAAAACGTGGCAAATCGAAAGACAGGCGGCAAGAGAGGCAATTCGCCTCCTGAAAACGGTGAAGCCCAAACGGGAACAACGCCAGAAAACCCAATGGACCCGAGTAAGAAGGGTTCTTGAGGGTGTAAAGGAGGGGCTGCCGGCAAGCCAGGCATGCAAGAAGGTAGGAATGAACAAAACCTACTTTTGGCGGTTTCGCGACCGGGATCCGGAGCGATGGAGAATGTTTTGCAGCGAACTCGGAATGGAAGGTTGGCCAAAGAAAACAGGTCGAAAATCGGGAAACTGGCAAGGCATCGACCGCGCAGCCCTCCTTGTCGAGAGTGGGTTAACCCAAGCAGAGGCCGCTAGACGGCTGGGTAAATGCCAGGCGTTTATCACGGCATACAAGCGGAAACACCCGAAAAAGTGGCAACAAAAGAGGGCAGACGCCCGGCGACTGTTGTGCCTGGAGGAGGGGGTAACACAACGTACCCGCGTCTTCGTAAACGGCAAGCCCCAGCACCAGCGAAAACCAAGTGATCCGAGTGCCGAAAGACTACGGCAGACAAAGCCAAAGAACCGCCCAGGGGGGCGGCCAAAGTCGCCGTTACGTGCGATCATCAAGGAACATCCCGACTTGTCAGACCGGCAAATTGCCAATCGGGCAAACCAAAAACTTGGTTCGAAACAGAAGCGTTTCACGGTGCGCCAGGTCCAGCAAATGCGAAGCCGAATCAAATCGGAATGTCGCAAAACCCGTGTCGCAAAACCTCAATAGAGTTTAGCGACAAGAAAGCGTCGCGAAACTGTTTTGCGACGCTTTTTTTGCGTGGTTCGCATGCGTAAAAGCACGTCGCAAAACCTCCCCCCGGGGGTTTCGCGACACTAATTTTTGAAATTTGTGTCTCGAAACTCTCTTCGATCTTCGGCGGCGGCGGGAACATGCTACGCTGCCACCGTGCCCAATCACCCAGACACCGCCGCCCGGCTCACCACGATCCTCGAGCGGATCGACCAGCTCGCCGCCGCGCGGAGTGACCCGCCAGCGGCCATGACCGACGCCGAGGTCGCCCGGGAGATCGCGGTCAGCCGGGCTACGCTGTGGCGGATGGTGTCGGCCGGGCATTTTCCGCTGCCGCGGAAATACCCGGGGATCGCGTGTACACGGTGGCGACGGGCCGATGTCCTGGCATGGATCGAGCAGCTCCCTAAGAATGGGAGGGCACCGCGATGACCGATACCCAGCCCACCGCATGGGATGTCGCCGTGGACCTGCGCAGGCAGGGTGTGCCGGCGGCGGCGGCTATGGCGTATGGCGTACTGTGGATGTGGGCCGATCGGCAGCCCGGGCATATCATCGTCGTGTCGCGCGCACTGGGGTCCGCGCTGGGGTGCGATCGGCGGGCCGCCGACAAGTGGGTAGACACGCTTGCGCGGTACGGCGTGGTCGCGATCGTGGGGTGCGATGGGGGTGGGCGTCGGCACGTGTATGTCTACCGCCCGCGGGTCGGCGCGGCGGCCGACTCGCCGCCGCCAGCGGTCGATCCCCAGATGCGGCTGCCACTCGCCGGCGACACCACGGCGGGGGGTGCGCCGTCCGGGCGCGCAGACGGCGCACCCGCCGCCCCAGGTGCGCCATCTGCGCGCCCAGACGGCGCACCTGGTGCGCCATCACGGCGCGCAGACGGCGCACCTACTCCAGGGGATGGGCCCATCGCGCAGGCGCGCCTGCGAACAGACTGTACAGACGACGACGTCGACGTCGTGTGTGCGGCGGGGCAGATCGGCGATATCCGCCGTCGGCTGCGCCTCCGCCGGATCGACCGCCGGCAATGGGACGTGGTAGCGACTGCGGTGGTACTGACCACCGGCGGCGACCTACCCGGCGAGTGGCTATCGGCCGCGGTCGATGGGACGGCACGCCGGATGCAGCACGGGGAGCCGTTGTCCGATGTCGTGGGATACCTGCGAGGGTGCCTACGCCGTGGCCTTGCCGAGGTGGCAGGGGTATGTGACCCGGGTGATGTCCACGCGACATACGGGGTGCTGTGGCGTCGGGTACGGCCGGCGGTCGCGGCGGTCGCGACCCACGTCCGCACCCACGGCTACCCGTCGCGCGACGCCACACCAGCCCCCGCGCAGCCGGACGCGCCCCCCATGACCGTCGCCGAGCTACGCGATATCCGCCGCACAGTGGAGGCCCGCTACCGGACGACCCGCGGAGGATCATCCCATGACTGACACACGTCGGACAGCCTACCGCGCTGCGCAGGGGCCCCGAGGAGAGCGCTTGCAGGACCGGATTCTCGCCGCGTTCGTTGCGGCCGGGAATGAAGGCCGGACAGATGGGGAGCTGTCAACAGAACTTGGGGCTGTGGGGGATTCTATCAGGCCGAAAAGGCAAATCCTGGAACAAGCCGGGGTGATTGTCGCGACGGAACGCCGGCGGCCGTCGAAACACGGGCAGCCGATGATCGTCCGCGTTGTCAAAACGGCATACGAACAACAGCTCGCAAAGCCTGAGGACAAAGCGGTGCGGTGTCGGCGGTGCGGATCGACGCGCTACGTCGACGTGCCGATCCACGGCGGCCGGTCGATCCGCCGCGACTGCGCCCGCTGCGACGCCTTTATCGACTTCCCCGAACGGTACACGCTGACACCCGTTGAACCGGAAAAACAGGAGGAGGAGTGATGGGACGGATTGCACTAGAAGAGATCATTTGGGATCCAAGCGTCTATCCACGGAAGAAGTGGAACTCGGCGACCATTGACCATTACGTGGATTGCCGGAAGGGTGGAGCAAAATTCCCGGCCTGCATTTTGGAGAAGGGGACAAACCGGCTCCTGGACGGCAAGCACCGGCTAGAGATGGAAAAATCATACGTCGAACTTTGGGAAGTGACCGACGATGCCGAGTGGGATGCCGATTGGCCCGAACCGGACGGGATGATGGATGTCGAATATCAAACCGTCCCCGATGGGATGCCAGTGAAACTCTATGCCGCGGGATTGAGTGCAAAGCATGGGGACCGGATTACCGGAGCCGATGCCAGAGCGCTTGCCCGAGAAATTTACGAGGGCAACCCGGAGTATCCGCAGAAGACGATTGCCGAAGTGTTGAGTGTCTCGCAACAGAGTATCAGCAAGTACATCCGGGACCTGAAGGCCAAAAAAGACGAGGCCGTTGCAACGAAAATCGGCACGCTCACGCGTCTCGGCTGGACTCAGGAGGAGGTGGGGGAGGCTGTGGGGGTGACGCAAGGACGTGTGGCTCAAATATTATTAGAAATACCAGACTTGGTAAAACTAATAATTTCTCGTCTCCAATCAGGCATCCCCGTCGAAGAGGTGGCCGAACAATCGAACATCTCCGTGCCGTACGCGTGGGCACTGAAGCTCCAAGGCACAGAGGACGACGCCGAACGGATGGCGTCCTTGGGGATTAAAACCCAGCCGTATGACGTGTGGCAATTCCCGGCGTGCCTGGACGGGTTCGGAGACGAGTACCCCGGCAGGATTCCTGCCCAACTCATAGCACATGTCCTGTACTTCTACACAAAGCCGGGGGACTTCGTTATTGACCCTATGCTCGGCAGTGGCACCACGGCCGATGTGTGCTTGGCTATGGATCGGCGGTGTTACGGTTACGACATTGCAAACCGATACAACCGCCCCTACTGCATCGAACACGACATAGCCCAAGATGGGTGGCCCGAGCGAACCAAGAAAGCATCGCTTATTTTCTGGGACCCGCCCTACTTCGACAAAAAGGATGACACAAACGAACAGGACGGATACGGCGAAGGAAGCATTAGCAAGCTCGACCGGGACGCCTATCTCGCTTTCTTCGCTAAGTCGTTCACGAAAGCCTACAAGATTGTGAAGAAGGGGACCGTGCTTGCGTTTCTGATGTCGGACTGGAACGACAATGAGGGGAAGAAACCGGGCATCTTTATTTGGGACTACGCTGACCGGCTGCGAAAAGCTGGTTGGACGTTGGAGCGACACATTCAAGTCCCACTCTCAACTCAACAAGTTCACCCGGACATCGTGAATAAATTTCGGGCCAACCGGAAGCTGACCCGACTGGAACGATACTTATTGATTGCAAGGAAGTGATAAAACCAGCATTCAGGAATCCCGACAAGTTCCAGGTGTTGGGACATCGGGAATGGATTCGCGAACAGTTACCACCCGGTTCCCCGAATGGTACACGCTGACACCCGCGACAATCAGATCTCGAACCCGAGGAAGAATAATGGGGCGGAAACCAGGTAACGGGCAATTGACGTTGCAGCGGCTCCACGGCGAGCTTGTACCGTTGGATGAGGTCAAGCAGTTTTTGACGGTGGAGACGGACGTCGCCCGGGTCGCCGACTTCACCCGCGCCGTCGAGGCGGCCAAGACGATTGACGGCCGTAACCAAGAACGGCGGGACTATTGGGCCGAGTTGGCAATCTGGAGCACGCGAAGGCTTGGGGAACTGATACGGGATGGCCAAAAGAAGGGCACAATAGCCGCAAAAAAAGATGGCAGGCGTGCCAATAAATATGTATCGCACGATGCGATACTCCTCACTCTGGGGGACATCGGTATTAAGCCGGATCAATCCAGCCGTGCCCAGAAGATCGCCGGCCTGCCGGAGCGGAAGCTGCAAAGCTACATCGACCGCCAGCGCGAGCAACAGGACGAGATCAGCAAGGCCGGGCTATTGCGCTATGCCGGCGCGGACGGCACGATCGCCACGAAACACGGCAACGACGTGATTGAGTGGTACACGCCGGCGGAATACGTCGAGAGGGCGCGGAAGGTGATGGGGTCGATCGACCTCGACCCGGCGTCGACCAGGATGGCCCAAAAGACCGTGAAGGCCGGAACGTTCCACACGAAGGACGACAACGGCCTCCTCTTCCCGTGGTCGGGCAACGTCTTCTTGAATCCGCCGTACAAGCAGCCCGACGTAGCAGAGTTCGTCGGGAAGCTCTGCAAGGAATACGAGAGCGGGGACGTTGAACAGGCCGTGCTGCTGACCAACAACAACACGGACACCGACTGGTGGCAGATTGCGGCGAAGACGGCCGCCGTTATCTGCTTTACCGACGGGCGGATTCGTTTCTACAACGCGGCGGGCGATTGGTCATCACCGACCAACGGCCAGACCTTCATGTACTTCGGCCGGCGTCGGAAGGGGTTTTGCTCGGAATTTGCGTCCGTGGGAATCTGCATGGAGAAGTGAACACCGTACCGACACACCGGTATTTTTCAAAACGCCCGCCCGCGGGGGGTGGTGGCATTGCACGTTGCAGTCCGCGGGCGGGCTGCGAAAACCTTGTTGCCGGGTTGTCCCGGCAACAAGGTTATTTTACCCCTCTTTGCGGGGACACACAACAGAAAAATGACCCATCTTCGAGTCTCGACCGTCTAATAAGGGTAGAGTCGCGACACACTTCGCGCGATCGGGCAAGGTCCCTCGATCGCGCCCCTTTTTCTTTTGGGCCAGGACCAGGACCCCGCCCATGCCTACCCACTCCAAACGCTGCGATTCTTCTCGCACAGTGTGGGCGGCCCTCTACTCCGATTTGCCCAATCGTCGCGAGGTCCTTGCCTCGCTCTCCGCAAAGCTCCGCGCTGCGATATCCCGCAGCGATCCAACGGCTGGTCTCCGGCACGACATTGCCCGCGCCGCGGCCCGCGTCCAAGAGGCTGAGCGAGCCGGGCAGTTACTCCGCGACACCGCATCGATCGGGACGATCCGGTATCTTCGCGAGCTGCGGCTGCGCCTGCAGGAAGTTGACGACTCGCCACTCTGCCGGATCTCCAGCGTGACTTGCGAGCAATCATCGCGCGCGAAGAAGAGAGTTTACTTCAACCTTAACAAAAAGGAAATAACCAAATGACTAAAAACAACCGTGTCCGAATGACACGCGCCCAATACGACGCCAAGATCGCCGAGGCCCGCGCGGAAGGACGCGCAGTCGCCAAGCAATCCAGGCTGCCATGGCCCACAACCGAAGAGAAAAACAAAAGCGAATCGGCCGCCACGCCAAACTGGCTTGCGAGCGGTCTGACCAATCCAGACCACAACATCGACGGGACGCCCGTGCTTGTCGCCGACGCCGACGCGGCCGATTAGTCGTATGCAGTACGACGGCCTTCCAAGGCCGTCGCTGTGACATTGCAAACTCTCGACGGCCTTGGAAGGCCATCGTACAAACAAAACAAGAGGACCGTAATGTTTGACAAATTGAAAGAGGCATTTCGCGGCCTCGCTGAAAAGCAGCACGCCGATCTCGCCAGCTTGGTTGACCAGGCCGCGACCGACAAGCTGAATCTTTCCCCCGAGGCCCTCGCAAAAAAGCTGTTCGATCTTGATTGTGACCCTGACCGATTCGAGAAACTGGTGACTCGCAAGAGAGATCGGTTGGGCTGGGCTGTCATAGTCGGCGAAAAAGAAAAACGGCGCGAAGCCGCCAAGAAAGCCAACACGGTTGTCACCGTCGAGGAGAATCGTTTTGCGAAAGCGGTCGAAAAGTTGAAGGCGGAACACTTCGCAAAAATGGCAACCCTCCAAACCACGCAACGCACAGCCGCCCGCCAGTTACAAGAGGTGAACGACGCCGAAAAGCAACTCCGCGAAACGGCCGATCCGCAGCTCGAAAAATCGTTCCGTGATATGATCGGGCCGGAAGGCAGCCTGTCAGTGTTCAGACAGGAACACATGAAACTCCAAGAAGCGATTGAACAGACCACCCGCGAAGTGGCCCGCCTCCGTCGTGATTGCGAAAAAATCCGCGACCGATTGCCCTACAACAAGCAAGAAAACCAAAAAAAACTCGACCAAAAGGAACGAGACCTCGAGTCAACCGAAAAGCAGCTCCGAAGCCTGAACCGCAAGCTCAATGAGTGCAAGGCCCGACTTGCAGGTGAAGAAGAAGAACGGGCCCGGCGGCGGGCCAAACTGTTCGAGCCCTGATAGATACAGTGAGCGCGGTCGCCGCGACGGTTGGTGTCCTCCACCATCCCAACAGCAGGCCGCGAAACACCGGCAACGCCTGTAAGGCAGTGTCGGTTAGTTTGTGAGGCACGGTTGTAGTGCCGTGGCGCCCGGGCAAACAGCGCTGTTTACCCGGGCAGCAGAACAAGGAACCCATGCAAGGTCAACAAATCGTGTTGGAAGGGAGAGCGTGGTGTCGAGTTGTACACGCGACTCAACCCGCCTTGCCGCCGCGTCGGGACCGTCGGCGTGCGGACAATTTGTGGCAAACGAACGGCCCTGAAAAAGTCACGACCCTCCGCCGGCCGCGCCGGGTAACACCCGGCCCGCCGGTTTTTTGATCGCGGGTCCTTTGGAGGGGGGCCCCCCCGCGCCATCAATAGGGGGCGCATTTTTCGCACGTACCAAGAAAAAAACCACTTCCGAGAGTTCCGAGAATCCTATGAAGATCATCGAGGCATCGACGGTCGAAATTGGTGAGTTGTTCGGCGTCGGACCGCGCACGATCGGCGTGTGGCGACGGCGGGGGTTGCCCTGTATTCGCCCGGGCCGGCGAAACAAACCGGGCGAATGGGATCTCGCGGCGGTCCTGGCCTGGTGGCGGGAAAACGTGGCGTTTGCCGTCGATGCCGATGCCGATGCATCCACCCGCGCCGAAGCCGAGCGACGCCGGGCGTGGGCTCGCGCGCAGCGCGAGGAACTCGCGCTCGCGATCGACCGGGGCGAATATGCTCCGATTGAGGACATTGTTCGCATCGTCCGCCGGTCAGACACCACCGCGATCGCCCTTTGGGAGCAATCTCCCGATCGGCTGGTCGCCCTGTTGCCGCCCAAAACAACCGCCAAAGACCGGCGCCGGTTTTTGAAGGGCGCCCGGGCGATCGTTGCCGACGTGATCGAAGCACAGCGGCAAGGTTTGATCGACCTTGAACGCGAATACATCAAAGAAACAGAAGAGGAATAACCCCGAGGTCTAACCAATGGCCGAAATCCAATACCGAGCAACTGCTGACTACGACCAGGTGCGCAGGGCCCACCAACGGCTCGAACAGGATATGGGCAAGCTCAAGGCGAAGTTTGCCGACATGGCCGCCACCAGCAAGCGAGTGAGCAAAGAAGATCAAGAGTTGGCCCGTCAGGCGAAGCGGATCAAAGACCAGGCGGTCACGGCGCAGGATCGCTACAACGAGCGGGTGAAAACCGCCACGACGCTACTCCGCCGCACGAAAATTACGCAACGAGAATACGCCTCAGAAGTCGGCAAAGCGAAACAAGAATTGGACGGCGCAACCACGGCTGGCCGGCGGGCCTTCGGCCCCAAGTTGCAATCCATGCTCGGCACCGCTGCCGGGTTGCTCGGCATGGGCGGGGGCATCGCCGGCCTTGTTGGCACTGTTGTGGGGCAGTACCAGAAATGGATTGAGGTTCTCGACAAGGCCGGGGCCGCCGCCGATAAGTTCCACGGCAACGTTTTGAAAACACTTGCCGGAGCCGGCGACCTGCTGGCCGGCAAGGAACTTGAGGCGTTTTTCAGTAGCGTCAAGGGAGTCAAACGAGGCGATGTTGTCGCAGCGTTTGAGGGCGTGTCCGGCGCAGCTCCAACGATGGGCCGCGAGCGGCGTAAGCAGATCGCGAAGGCTGCCAGCTACCTGGCCCCGGCCGGGTTGGACGTCGGCGCCACCGCAGCGGCGGCCGGCGAACTCGGCGACACCTTTCAAAAAAAGGCGGCCGATGATTTGGTTGACCTGGCCGTGATGCTCCAACAGACCGCCGGCCGCGACGCCGGCCGGTTGACGTCGCCGGAATTTATCCGCGGCCTCAAAAACCTGCAAGCCACCGGCGCCATGCCGGCCGAAATGACACTTGCTCTGGGCACCCAGGCGCTCCAGCGCGAGGTGGCGCCGGAAGTCCTCACTCGCGTGGCCAACGTCCTCACCGGCGAGTTCGGCGCGAAGCGATACGGCGCCCAATTTGCGGGCGCCGGCGCCGCCGAGCGATGGAAGATGTTGCAGGCCGATCCCTCGTTGCAAAAGCGATTGCTCGGAGAACAGGCGATTGGTTTCAGCCGGCTGTCCGTACCCGACGCCCAAAAGATGGCCGCGCAGCTCTACACGGCACAAACCGAAGACGTGGCCTTTCAACAGCGGGTTGCCCTGAAGAGATTCGAGGCCGGCGCCACCACTACCCGCCTTTACGAGCTGGAGGCGCGGGCCGAAAAAAAGCAGGTTGAAGAAGCCCGGCTCGGACTGCAGAAAAAGCGATACGAAGCCGCGTTTGCCGAGGCCACAGCCGGCCGTGGATTCGGGACCTATGGCCGCGCATCCACCGGGCAATTTGTCTACGGCCTCGCAGATTACACGATGGGGTTTGCTACGGGGCTGCCCGGTCTCACCCCGGCTACTGCGGGCGCATCGGCGTGGGCCGATCCACAAACCACCCGAGCCTCATCACACTACACGCGCATCGCCACTGCCAGCAGTTTGCCGGGGTTGAAACAGTGGGCAGCGGAAGAAGAGAGTTTTGCCCGAGGCGGTTTCGACCAGCCGACACGCGCGGCCGGCACGATCGGCACCGCCGGCGACGTCGGGGCGGTTGTCGAGGCGATCGGCAGGCAGACCGCCGCAATCGTCCAACAATCCGAAAAGCAAACCGAAACCTTGCAACAAGAGTTGTCACACGGCGGCCGCGTGCCGGCGTCGGCAAGCAATATCCATAGCGAGTAGTCATGCGGGTCCGCCCCGATCCGCTGGCACCACAACCGAATTGACAATCCCCCCAAGGGAATTATTGACAAGACGGGCTGTCAAAAATCGACGGCAGAAAAGACTTGACGGAGTTTTCAGAATGTAGATAATCACGGGTGCTGAATCACGTAGGGTTTCAACTATGCTAAACAACGTAGAAAACAGGGCCTCGGCCCTGGCAGGTGTGGGCGCGACCGCAAGGCCGCCCGGGGTACTACGTGCCCTAGCAACGCCTGTCGGGGTCGGGGCCTTCTTTTGCGCGCCTGCGGACCCCGCCCTCCGAGGTCCGCACGCGCCGGGAGGGCAATCCATCATGGAAGCCGTAGAACAGGTCCCCCTTTGCCGAGTCGAGATCCACGACCACCTCGGCGCCGAGGTGGTCGTGGTCGCCTACACGACGCCGCAACCGGGTGAAGAGGCCGTCGATGATTTTGGCCCGGCCGCGATCGCCTCGCAGTACTTCTTGCACCACGACCCCGACGCCGATCCCCTTCTGGTGTCAATTCAGTGGTGCGCCACGCGAGTGGTGATTCATTTTCACGCCGAGCCCGGCCGCGAACAAGAGGCCCGGGCGGTCCTGTTCGAGTTGCAAAACGGCCCGTTCGAGAAGGGGAAGGGAGGTGTCCTTTGAAAAATATCACCTCCGAAACCCGTAACCGTCTCAGACTCGCGGCGGGGCTCGTTGCCGACGGTATGACTTTCCGCGACGCCGCCCGCACGCTCAAAATGGACCCCGCCACGTTCAAGCGATACCGCAGCCGCTACCCGGCCGCCTGGCAAGAAGAACTCGACCGGGCCCGCAACGGGGAACGCCCCGCCATGGACCCCACCCGGCCGGGAAAACGGACCCGCGACCAAATCAGGGAAATCGCCGCCATGTTTTCGGCCGGCGCCGAGCACCGGGAAATCATCGACACCCTCGGCATTTCGGACAACCGGATCGGCCACTTGCGACGCACCTACCCGGAATTGTGGAAATCCGAGTTGGACGCGGCGATGCTCCAGGCCGTTGCCACGTTGCGACGCCTGGCCGGCACCGACGCGATCGACAACCCGGCCGGGTACATGCAACAGGGCCTCGCTGCGGAGCGGTGGGCCGCCCGGCGGGGCATCGACATCTTCCCGCCCGGTGAAGATCCTACGCTTGTGAGTTTCTACCGCAGCTATTACAAGCCGATGCGATTGTCCGACGTCCGGCCCCGGACGATCGAACGCTATGAAGATGCCGTGCGGCGGTGGGCCCTGGTGACCGGGGACCCGGCGCTCGAGGAAATCACGGCGGAAACCCTATTGAAGTTCCGGCAATTCCTGGAGAAGTTCAACCTATCGCCGGTGACGGTCACCAGCTACCTAAAACACGTTCAGGCAGTGCTCGACAAGGCCGGCCCCCCGGGACCGCGAAACCGCGACGCCGCCGGAATCCTCGACAAGCTGCCGCCGGCGATCCGCCTGCCGAAAATCCCCGCGACGTTCCCGAGGATTGTTCCAGACGAGCACTTGGTCTTGGTCTACCGGGCGGCCGGCTGCATGACCACGCCCGTTGTGCCGCCGGTTGCGGCCCCGGCCTGGTGGCGTGCCCTGTTGGCCGTCGCCCGATCGACGGGTCTGCGCCGTAGCACGCTCTTCAGCATGAGGATGGCGATGATCGACTGGGAGGCCCGCGAGTTGCGGCTGCCGGCCGAAATCCTCAAGGGCAACCGCCCGCAAACGGTCCACCTGTGTCCCATCGCGATCGAGCACCTGGGCGGGATCCGCAACGGCCGCGAGCTGGTCTTTCCCCTCGACTGCTGTATGAGCGAGTGGCACCGGCGGTTTCACAAGTTGCAGGACGCGGCCGGCCTCGACCGTAAAGACCACTTTGGGCTTCAGACGATCCGCAAGACCGTCGGCACCCTCTTGTGGCGATCGTCGCCGGCGGCCGCACAGCTTGCCCTGGGGCACGCAAGCAGTAAAACTACACAAGGCCATTACGTAGAGCCCGGGGGCATCGTCGCCGAGGCCCTCGACAAACTACCACAACCGGACTTTGAAGAATGATGTTCGACGCAACAGGCTGGCAGAGCCGTTGTTCCGCGGTCGCCCCGCGACGGTCGCGGTGGCGGGGACTCCCCGCCGCCGCGGCCCCTTTTGTCCTCGTCCGAGAGCGCCGTGTCGGCGGGTTGCGGACGCGCGCCCGCCGGCACGGCCTCCGTTGGCAATCCAAGAAAGTAACGCTAGACTGAGCACCGTAGCAGGACTACGGTACTCACTAACCGAAAGGAAAGGATGATGGACGATTTAACCTGCCCTTATACTGGAGACACTGTAGAGTTGGATAAGCTGATTTCATGCAAAACGGCCGTCGCGGCAGAATGGGGCGAATGGCCTACCAACGAAAGCTGGCGACACCCCTCTCTCTGGGAACACCAAGAGGATGACACACTAGGCGAACTTTTGTACGACCTACTGTTTGGGATGACAGTTGATGAATTGGGGGAGTATCGTCTTGTTTGCACGGATGAGGGGCGAGTGCTATTTTCCCCCAACGCCGACACCTTCTCAAAAACCTTAGTCAAGTTTGCACCGGCGCACTTGGCTCTGAAGAACCAACGGCGCAAAGAGGCAGAAAGGGAAGCCGCGGAGGCTTATGCCAAGCGTGAATCGCTACGAGAAAAAGGGCGGCAATGGGCAATGTCTCAGTGTGCCAAGGCGGGATTGGGTAAGGGGGAACGCCGGCTCATTGGGGACCTCGTGAAGACGGATGCCGTCTTCACAGAAGATATTGAGGCGTTCCGAAGCAAGGTGAATCGGATTATTGCTGTGGTGATTGGAGAGCGATGACCGTAGTACCGCTACGGTGCTCGAAATCTCCACTTGTTTGCACGGAAAGGATGATCCAATGAAGTTCTCTCTGGACATTTCGGAAGCAAAGAGCTACGTCGCCGAGATCCTCGGACCCCACAAGACCTACAAATTGGAACGGACTTTCCTCGACCCTGTAAAAACCACCAGAAAAAAACACCACTACAACTTGGGGGATGGGGTTTTTGAGGCCAGCGAGGCTGGGGATCGCCGCTACTTCGTTGTGAGGAATGGAAGATCATATCCAATGCACGAATGCGATTTGTTTGATTCCCTGAAGCTGGGCAAGAAGTACGGGCTGACATTCGGAGAAATCAGAGCAAAGCATGGGACAATGAAAACCACCGCTACGATTCTTGATGCTGCAAATACGATCATCGAAGAGAAAGGATTGAGGGAACGCGAGCAGCGGATACAGCAGCGGGTAAAGGAACAACGGAAAGAGCAGCGCAAACGGCGACGCACCAAAGCAGCCACCTCGCAATGCAGGGACATTTTCAACGGTTCCGATGCGGCCGTTACTCGGCTGTACTTGGGTGCCTTGGAGAAGAAAAAACCGTGGGGGCCGATTGCAGCGGCTCTTTTTCGTGCGCAGAAGTCTTCCACGCGAGCAGAGGATTACCGGGGTAATTCCGTTGACCAGGCGTACGATCGAAAAGCCGATGTAATCAAACGGCTTTGCCTGCTTCTGCCGGAATTGGAAACGGACCTCGGCATCGGATGGGGTTGGGGTGAGGATGCGCTCGAATCGTACGCCCCCCACGTCCTTTACATTGATTTGCCCAATGGGCAAGTTAGTTTTCATTCCACGAAAAGGTTTGAGGGTCCAGAGTATCCGGGAGAATGGGATGGAAAGCACGCAAGCAAAGGACGCATATTAGCACTCTGCGACGCGATTATGCAGAATCGGCAATGTCCCGTGTGTGGCGGGGTTCCACCAGAAGGACGAGTCTATTGTGATTCAGAGTGTTTCAAGATGAGATGCTGTGAACGGGCCAATCGGAAGACGTGAGTAAACGGAGCACCGTACTAGCCGTCCGGTGCTCGAAAAACCGAAAGGAATTACGCAGCAACGGGTAGCGCAGATTCTGCAAGAAATACCAGACTTGGTAAAACTTGCAATTTCTCGCCTTCAGTGGCCGCTACTTTCGGCCCTGGCACCCTAGCCCCCGGCGACCAAATGCACACTTACATTGCTTGGGGCGGGTCGAAAACCCCGGCCAAACGCATTGACCTTTGAAAATCGGAGCAAATCGCTACACTCACAAACATAAACTCTTTGCTCCCTGGGGCCGCGACCAGAAGCGCGGCCTCGGGGGGCGTCTTCTGGAAAGGAAACCTCATGTACCACCTCTACAAACCCACCTACACCCGGGCGATCCCCAAGGGTGCCACGATCGTCGCCAAGAAGGGCAAGCGGTTTGCCCGGTTCAAGCGGAAACGCCGTTTTGTCGACGCCCCTTTGACTCCGGACGGGGAAAAATGCCGGATTGAAAGCGAGGTCTACCATATCCGTTACCAGGACGCCGCCGGCGAGTGGCAGCGGGAGAAGGGCTACAGCGACGAAGAAGCTACCGCAAAGCGGGCCCGGGAGTTGGTCAAGAAGGTCCGCAACGAGTTGAGGGGTGAGATCGACCGTTTTGACGAGCACCGCAAGACGCCCCTCTCCGAGCACCTGGCAGACTTCCGCGAGACCTTGACCGCGCAGGGTTTGGATTCCAAGCACGTCCGACAAGTGGTGAACATGGCAACGGCCGTTGTGGTGGGCTCCGGTTTCGAGTGGATTGCTGATATAGGGGCGTCTCGGGTTCAACGCTATTTGGGCAAGCTGCGTAATGAAGGCCGATCCGTCCAAACCTGCAAGCACTACCTACGGGCGATCAAGCAGTTCTGCAATTGGCTGGTGACAGATTGGCGGATGCGTGACAATCCGGTTGCCCACCTCGAACCCGGCGACCCGGAAACCGACCGCCGGCGGGTCCGCAGAGTGCTTTCGTCCGAAGAGGTCCAATGGCTGTTGGAGACGGTCTCACGTAGCCGGGAGACGCGATTCAGGCAGGGTGGGGAGGATCGTTTCACCCTCTACTACCTTGCGTTGGGGAGCGGTCTGAGGGCCTCTGAGCTGGCTTCCCTGACTCCCGAGAGTTTCCGTCTCGACAATGACCCTCCGACCGTGGTGGTGGAGGCGGGCCACTCAAAGCGTCGACGTCGGGACGAACAGCCCCTACAGCCCGACGTAGCGGCGATCCTCCGCGAGCAACTCGCCGGCAAAGCGCCCGGGGAAAGGGTTTGGCCCGGGGCCTGGCCGCAACGGGCCGCCAAGATGCTCCGAGAGGATCTAGCCGCGGCCCGGGCAGAGTGGATCGAAGAAGCCCCCAGTGACCGGGAGCGGGAAGAGCGGGAGAAGTCCGACTTCTTGACCTACCGAAACAAGGCCGGAGAGTACGCCGATTTTCATGCCCAGCGGCATACCTACATCACGGTGGCCGCCAAGAAACTCTCCCCGAAGATGGCGCAGGCGCTGGCCCGTCACTCCGATTCCAAACTGACCGACCGGTACACCCACCTCGAGCTGCACGATACCGGGAGTGCCGCCGCCCAGCTCCCCCCGCTGTTGCCGGACAAGCCCAGCCCCCAAGAGTTGCGGGCGACCGGAACTTGCGATGATCGACCCCCAAAAGCCAGTTCCGAGGTGTCAGTTTCCTTGACACAGCCTTGTCATAGACGTGAGGCAACGGGAGATTCGGAGAGACAAGCTGAGACAAAGGACCACCCCAAAAAGCCGATCGACGAATCGCCGCAAGTCCTTTCACTGCAAGCGCAAAGTGTTGCTACGCAAGCGGATGGGGAGGGATTCGAACCCCCGTGGCAGTTTCCCGCCAAACAGTTTTCAAGACTGCCGCCTTAGTCCACTCGGCCACCCATCCGGTCACTATCCTACCAGATATGACATTATCTGCCTACGGCCGGTTCAAGGGTAAATGTTCGCATCTGGTCCGGCGTGTGCTAGAATATCAGGCGATGCCATCTCCGGCGCAAAGGGAAAATGACGCCGGAAACGCTCGCCCACTCGTTCGAGGAAGCGTAACCTTGACCGAATCGAATGAGGACTTCGACGCGCGAGTCGGCCCGAGGCCGAAGCCGGTGCAGTTCAGCCTCCGCTCGCTGATGCTCTACATCGCCGTGAGTGCCTTGCTGCTCGGTCTGGCAAAGTATCTCGGCATGGGCTTCGGGTTCGCGCTTTTTGCGATCGGGTTCATTGCATTCATGGCCCTGGTGGCCGGGCTGATGTTGGCCTCGCCAAAGGGTCTCGTCGTCGTTCACGAAGCCGGCTCCGGGGACGAGGCCGCACTGTGCCGGGACTATCTCCGCGAAAACGGCGTCCCTGCCGTCATCGACGACGGGGAACTCCCCGGTCTCTCCGGCCTGAGAACGAAGCCGTCGGAAGTCCTTGTCCCCTCAGACCGGCTCCTGGAAGCGGAGGAATTGCTCGCGGCCGGCCCGCTGGCTACGGGCGAACCCGAGGCTGCTGCCGAGTGTCCCCAGGAGGAAGCGTCCGTTCCGCGTTCTTTGAAACGGCCGAGGGAAGCGAAGGTCCGGCCGCGGCGCGAGGATCTATCTCTCGGGTCTCGCGTCGGAATGGGAGATTTCGGAGCCGAATGCCGCCGTCGAGCGCGCGCTGTCTGCTCCTGAGCTGCAAGAGCGGATATCACTGGCAGCCTATGGGGCCGAGCTTCTGCGACGGTCACAGTTCGCCAGCCAGGGAGTCGGCGTGTTGATCCTCTGGCGGGAGTTCGCATGGCAAGACGGCAGGCTGAAACGCGGCTTTCGGCTTTCGGCCGAGGAAATCCTCGCCGCCGAGCAGGGGATCTGCGAGTTCCTGAAATCCTCGCCGCCGAGCAGGGGATCTGCGAGTTCCTGAAATCCGTGACGGTTGCCCGGGCATGTCGGCTCGCTACTTGGGCGGTATGTGGCAGGCTGGCGTCCTGTGTTGCAGAATGACCATATTGGGGGTATTATTAGAAACAGCAGAATCCTGTTCTGCCGGGTATTCTTGAGGCGTCGAGGGACCGATGAAATTCAGCGAACTTGTGCGGCTTCTCGAAAAGAATGGATTCGGGATTGTGAAAGAGAAAGGCTCCGTCCGGTACTACGGAAAGGAAGGCTGGCCGACGCTCATCCGAATCGACTTTCACGGCTCGAGGGAAGTACCCACGGGAACGTGCCACAGCATTCTCAAGGCGGCGGGCTTGAAATAGCCTGCGTGAGGTGACGAAATGATCGAACTGTCATACTCTTTGGTTATCGAAGCGACTGAAGAACCGGATTACTTCGGGTTCTACTCGCCCGACCTCGAGGGGTTCTCGGGCATTGGCCATTCCGTCGAGGACTGCCTCTACAAGGCCAAATGGGGAATGAGAGAGCATGTTGAGCTTCTTGAGAAGCAAGGTCTGGCCGTCCCCGAACCGAATGCCGATCCGACAATCACCATTCAGAACGCCAAGAACGCCGCTATCACCTGACCGTCATTGGTTTCACAAGAACCCTGTCCCCGCTCGCCGTGGGCAGGCGTTGCAATAATTTGCCCATTCGCCGACGATTCTTACAGGTGTAACCGCGATGTGTTAGGCCCGCTTTTTGATCGTGCCTAACAACCATTCCCGGAGGGTTCCACCATGGCCCCAGGTCGTGACAAGAGGGCTGTTGCGGCGCCACGACAATTTCAGTTTACGATCCGCACGATGTTGGTTGTTACAACAGCGGTTGCACTGTTCTTCGGCCTGCTGCATTACGCGGGTGGTGAATTTTGGCGGGTGATTGCGCCCAACGGCCTGATGAGCTATGCGGCCCTACTGATTTTTCCCTTCTCTTGGCACGCCGCACGCGTGCGAAACCGGAATTCCGCCTATTGTCTGGTCGCCTTTGCGTGGAATCTGATCTTGCTGGACACCGTGATCGGAATCGTTAGATGGTGGTCTGAAGTCCCGATTTGCGGCCCCGACGATCCGCAGTACTTTTTCTGCCCATACAACATTCTGCTCGTGGGCATTGTCCTGCCTTGGGTGTCCACGATTCCCGTGATATGGGTTTTGCTCGCACGCCAAGGTGATCCGTTACAGTCCGGCACGAAATGGTGCGTTCTTTCAACCGTTGTCGCATTTCTTAACGTGCTCATCGTTACCCTGTTTACGGTAGGGATAACGACAGTCCGGCTGGGAGCCGACGGAGTGAATTGGGCGACGTTCTTGGTCCGCTAAAGCGTTCGGAATAGGCGGCTCGCGAAAGCCAAGCACGCTACTTCGGCGCCACGACCACCTCGAACGCCGAGCCCTTGACGCGGCGGAGTTCCTCGTGGAGGTTGGGGATTCGCGGATCGGGGGCGACGGAGATCGCCCATTCGATCCCGTTGTCGGCCACGAACATGCCGTATTTCTTGAGGCCCTCGAGGATCGTTCGAACCTCGGGCGAGAAACGGGACGTGTCGAAGCTCTTTTTGAGCCGCAGCCGCTCGCCCATCCGCGGATAGTCCTTGTTCGTGTGGCGGCTGGCAAAGTGGGTGGCCGGGGCGACGTACGCGCGGCGGGTCTTGCGGACCGTGACCCGCATCGCGTGCTCGACCGCGCCGCGTTTCAGCTCGTCGTAGCGGACGACCGCCGGAAAGATCGGCAGCCCGGCGGCGTCGGCCGAGGTCCATCCGTCGGGCCGGAGCTTGTTCGTCTTCAGGTCGAAGACCGAAGCCTGGGCCGCCTGCCAGCCGGCGTCCGTCTTCTTCGTGGCGAAAAACTCGTAGAGCATCCGGTTGACCGGATCGACGATGATGCCGTGGCGGTCGCCGCCCCGGTTCAGCTTGTCACGCTGCAGGTCGTCGAGCGACAACTTCGGACTGTGGCCCGGCCAGCCCTCGATCGGCATGTTGCCGGGCACGGGGTAGGGGCCCTTGTCCGACTCGCCCGGATACGCGGTAATCTTCACCGGCACCCGCCGCTGATCCGGCGGCACCAGCACGAACGCCATGTCGGGGTTGTAGCGCAACGGCTTGTCGCGGCCGACCGACGCGATCATCGCATCCGAGTTCGGGTGCAGCGGCCAATCCGAAACAACCCGGTTCCACGGGTTGTCCGGCGGAAAGACCTCCAGGGCCGCGAGAACGGCGTCGGCCTCGGGCGTGTTGAACATCACCGGCCGGGTGATCTTCGGCATCTTCGCCGCCCGGGACTCCGCCGCCGGCGCCGCGGCCTGCAAGGAGAGACTAGCCAGCAGAAAACAGCCGATCACCGTCAGCCGGTTGTGTTTGCACATCACACGCCTCCATGGCAGGAATCAAGAGAGAGCAGCCCCGAGGCCGCGATTCTAACACTCGCCGTTGTGAAGTGCAAGGATGGCCCGGTTCTCTGCGGTCCGGGCTATTCCTCCTTCGGAGAACGGACAATCAGGTAGATGACCAGTCCGATCAACCCCGAAAGCAGCAAAAGGATCAACCACAGGACGGGATCTTCCATTTCCCGCGCGACGGCATCGCGATAGATCCACACACAGATCGCAATCCAGACGGCGCAGAGAAGCCAGATCACGGTTGCGCAGGCAAAACCGCAGAGGAATGCGCCCTTGGCCTCATCCTCTTCCTCATGGCGTTCATAATGCTTATAACGCTCATGGCGTTCAAGGCGCCGTTCATCCTCCTCCCAATCGTCGCTAGGCTCGGAGATGCTCACGACTCGGAACCCGACAACGGCATCGTGGATTGCCGGGAGGAGATCGTAGCAGTTGTACGACGCGCGCAGGGCGCCGCCGCCGGAGTTGAACACTCCGCCCCGCAAGCGACGATCCGTGTCAAAAACGATTGCCTCGGTCCACTCCGCGACGTTGCCACCCTGGTCGAATGTGCCGTAGGGGCTCCCGGAGTTCTCGTGGGCGCCGACCTCAGTGCGATAGTATGGGGGGCCGATCGTGTCGTCGGACCTGATTCTGTACGTTGCGTTGTTGCCGGGGTCGGGATCGATCAGGTCATTGCTCGGCCTGTCGTCGCTGCCGGTCGGATAGTCGAAGTAGTTGCCCGTCACGCCATCGTTCTTGTGGTAGGCCGCCTTGTACCACTCGTCCTCCGTCGGAATCGCCCATTTCCAGCCTTCTTTGCGGGCGACATCCATCAGGGCGGCGTTCAGAGCGTCCCAATCTTTGCTGCGATAAGCGGGCGGCTTCCCGTCGGGTCCATAGCAGTTCTGCGTAGCTGAGAGATCATATACCCCGTCCTCGGTGGTGGTACTATCCTGCACACCAGCCGGCTGGCCGTTGTGCAGCCAGTTGACGAAGCGAGCGGCATCATCCCAGGAGACGTAATTCACCGGTCGGTTCGCCCAGTCGTCCGCCACGCTGTAGGTGTAGCTGCCCGGCGAGCCGCTCCGCTGGATTTTGCAGCCCAGCGGCGACACCGGCATGGATATGCTGAACAAGCCGTACGTATCGCAGGCCGCCACGGCGTTGAGGAACTCGGTGTACTGGCGGGCCGTCACCTCGTACTTGCCGATCCTGTAAGCGTAGCCGACTGAGCCAAGGCCGAAGTCGTAGCGGGCGTCAGGCGAGTTGCCGACGTTGCCGACCGGCACGGTCTCGATGTCCACGGCACGACGCTCATGGTGTCCCTCATGGACTTGGTTCCCTGGAGATTTTGCCGTGGCGATCCGTACTTCTTCATCCTTGCCGATTCTCTCCAAGGCTTCGGTTGCTGCTCTGCGGACATATTTATCCGGGTGCTCGAGCAATTCGGTGACGACAGAGATGGGTGCCTTGGCCTCAGGATTGATTGTCCGCAGTGTCTCCGCAGCCTTCAGCCGAACCCTCGGATTCTTGTCCTTAAACAATTCGGTGATGACAGAAATTACCCTGGGCTCGGGACGAATCTTCCACAGGTTCGTAGCGGCGTTCAGCCGAACCCACGAATCTTTGTCCTTGAGCAATTCCCTCAGGGCGGGAGCGGCTGCCTTGGCTCTGCAACCGATCCGCCCCAGCGCCTCAATAGCGGTCTTTTGAACCCGCGGTTTTTTGTCCGCGAGCAATCCCACCAATGCAGGGACGACTGTCTCGGGCTCACGACCGATCCTCCCCAAGGCCAAAGCAGCGTTGTCCCGAACGAGCCAATTCTCGTGCTTGAGCAACTCCGTCAGTGCGGGAATGGCTGGCTTGGACTCGGGGCCGATGTACCCCAGGCCCCTAGCAGCGGCCCGCCGAACCCACAGATCCTTGTCCTTGAGAACTTCCGTCAGCGCGGGGACGGCTGCGCTGGCCTTAGGACCCATCCTTCCCAGGGCCGAAGCAGCGTCGAACCGGACCTGCGGTTCCTTGTCCTTGAGCGAGTCGGCCAGCGCAGAGACGGCTGTCTTGGCCTCGGGATTGATTTTGCCCAGTGTCGCAGCAGCGGCCTGCCGAACCCGCGCCTCCTTGTGATCGAGCAATTCCATCAGCGCCGGGGCTGCTGCGGGACCAATCCCCTTCAGGGCTTTGGCAGCTCTCGCCTGAGTGCTTCGATCCGTGTCTTTGAGCAATTCCGCCAGCAGCGGGATGGCGGCTTTCGCCTCGGGGCCGATCTTTCCCAGCGCCTCACCAGCGACCATGAGGTGGTCGTCCTTGAGCAAGCCGGTCAGCGCTGGGATGGCCATCTTGGCCTCGGGGCCCATCTCCCCCAGGGCCGAAGCAGCGGACCACCGAACGGTGCGATCCTCGTCGTTGAGCAGTTCCGTGAGTTCAGGGACGGCGGCCTTGGCCCCAGGACCGATATCCCGCAGAGCCATAGCAGCGAACCTCCGAACTTCCCTATCCTCGTCCTTAAGCAGTTCCACAAGAGCAGGAACGGCGGCTTTGGCCTCAGGGCCGATCCGCCCCAGCGACGTGGCAGCGGTCCTTCGAACTTTCGCATTCGGGTCCTTGAGCAAGCCGGTCAGAGCCGGTATCGCCGCCTTCGCCCCAGGACCGATATCCCCCAGAGCCGAAGCAGCCAATGTTCCAACTTGGCGATCCGTGAGCAGTTCCGCAAGGGCAGGCACGGCGGCCTTCGCCTCAGGACCGATCTTCGCCAGGGTCGCAATAGCGGTCCATCGAAACTTGTCATCCTTGAGCAATTCCGCAAGAGTAGGGACGGCCGCCTTGGCCCCGGGGCCGATCTGACCCAGCGCGTAAGCAGCCGCCTGCTGAATCTGGCGATCCTCGTCCGTGAGCAATCCCGTCAGCGCTGGGACGGCTGGCACACCGATCTTCCCTAAGCCTTGGATAGCGTCCTTTCGCAACCCGAAGTCTTTGTCGGTCGCCAACTCTATCCATCTGCTAAGGGTTTTTCTGTTATACGTGGGTTCGTTCTCCTGGGCTGCTGAGGCACAATCGTTCGCGCAGACCAGCAGAACCGTCGCCAGGATCAACGGGACGAGTCTGTGGGGCATGGGGCTATTCCTCCTTCGGAGAGCGGACGATCAGGTAGATGACCAGCCCGATCAACCCCGAAAGCAGCAGCAGGATCAACCACAGGACGGGATCTTCCATGTCCCGCGCGACGGCATCGCAATAGACCCACACACCGATCGCAATCCAGACGGCGCAGAGAAGCCCGATCGCGGTTGCGCAGGCAAAACCGCCGAAAAATGCGCCCTTGGCCTCTTCATCTTCCTCATGACGCTCATGCCGCTCATGGCGTCCCTCATCCTCCTCCCGATCCTCACCGGGCTCAGAGATACTCGCGACTCGAAACGTAGTGTTCCCGAGTTCGCGGAACGCCTCGTCGTAGCGGCGGTACGTCAGAGACCCGTTGAAGGCGATGCTGCTAAACCCGCTGCCACGCAGGGCACGCTCTGAGCCGGCTCCGTAGTTCGGGTAGTCCCACGGATCCTCCATCCATTCCCAGAGGTTGACCATCATGTCGTAGGTGCCGTTGAGCTCCTCCGGGCAGTAACCTGCGGTGACATCCCAAGCTCGATCGTCGGCCGAGCTATTGCTCGGATATGCGTTGGAGATGTTCCAGCCGCCCGCTTGGTCGTCCGCGTTGACGCCGCCAATACGTGTCCATTCGAAAGGAACACTGTTGTCCTTCGTCGGGTACATCTGCAACGTCGTGCCGTTCCAGTAGGCCGCCTTGACCCACTCGTCGTCGGTCGGCAGAAAGTAGAAAGCATCCTTATGGCGATAGAGATTCGTGCCGCCGGCGGCTTCGGCCGCGCTCCATGTGCCGGGCATGTAATTGAGACGGCCCTGAGTCCCGGTGAACTTGTACGCCGGGTGATGCCCCGTACTCGTGTTCAGCCAGTTGACGAACTGTGCCGCCTCATACCAACTCACTCTGCTGACCGGGGCGTTCGCGCCCTTGGATTGGGTGTGTTCGCCATACGCGTCCGACGGCCTGCCCGTCACCGGAACGCCCAAGCCGGCCTCGAACTTGTCCCACTGGTCATTCGTGATTTCGTACACGCCTATGCGATAGTTGCCGGGGTCGGTGAATGTCCTGTAGCCCCAACCGCCGCCGGACTGCCGGGAGATGTTCGTTCCATTGGCGGAGCTTGCATCCCCCGTGATTGGCACGAAGTCGATGTCAAACTCGTTGTCTCCCTCGCCGAAAGTATCCGCCCGAGCGACCGAAACGAACGCCATCGCCGTAAGTGCGGCCACGACGACAGACAATCGAATCAGAGTCTTCCCAAACATGGCTTTTCTCTTTATCGGTGCCTCAAATCCATCGTCACCCTCAATCAGGCACCCATGCGATGGCAGTTCCTCAGTACTCGGTACTCGGTACTCGGTACTCAGTACTCCGTACTCGGCCCTCATGCACCACGCCCATGCTACCAGAATTAACGTCAAGAAGCAACCGCCCGACGGCCCGACCGGAATGGGTAATTGAGCGGCGGCGCAAGATCCACGACGAATACATAGCAATGGAACGTTACCCGGAATGCCCAAAAGGATCCTAGCCCGGTTCCTCAAGCGGTTCCTCAGGATACCCAAAAGGGTCCTGGCCCGTTTTCCGCGTTTTCCGTTCCTCAGGTTGTCCAAAAGGGTCCTGGCCCGTCTTCCGTTCCCTTTTCCGTTCCCAATCGGCGCGCTTCACGGCGGCCGGCTCCGTCATCCGGCCCAGGAAGAGAATGCAGCCGGATCGCACGTCGCGGATCATGTAGATGAACGGATGATCGGCCCTGAAAGTGGGAACGAAGGGACTGGGGGGCCTTTCGCCGAGCCCCGCCAAGGGCTCAGCGGGTTCCGCCGTGGCGGCGGCTGCCTCGAAAGAACAAACGAAGAACAAACGGGGACAGGCTACTTTGTTTCGGAAGATTAAAGTAGCTTGTCCCCTGGTATGTCCCCAAAAGCTAATTGAATTTGAAAAAGGACCATCCGAGCGCTTCTATTGGAGGAATTTGCCTAACCTTCAATTAGGAGACACTCGGATGGTTACGAAATCCAGAAAA
>Ga0180432_10002017_pt1 | contig 31072 bp, 35 predicted proteins | sample SS_ome_10_FD_132414 | JGI IMG/M metagenome (GOLD analysis project Ga0180432, IMG submission 132414) | Hypersaline lake sediment archaeal communities from the Salton Sea, California, USA - SS_1_MS_2 metaG | ecosystem: Environmental > Aquatic > Non-marine Saline and Alkaline > Hypersaline >...
CACCGACGACGACGACCGCACCGCCACCGACGACGACCGCACCGCCACCGACGACGACCGCACCGACGACGACGACCGCACCGCCACCGACGACGACCGCACCGACGACGACGACCGCACCGCCGGAATTGTGCGGCATCGAGTCGGATTTTCAACCGTTTGCCTCGCAGATATCCTCGGCCGCCTTGTCTTCTGGTGAGATTTTGATTTGCTCACTGAACGACGATGAAGGCGAATGCGAAGGCATGGTGGGCACGGTTTCCGGCAACAACCTGGCATTCGGCCCCCCGACGTCGGTTCCCGAGCAGGGCTATGGCATAGCGACGCCAGTTATGTGCGACCTGCTGTCGCCGACATCTTTCGTTGTTGTGTATGCCGAAGTGTTGGATGAGGGAGATGTTCTGTTAGCTAGGCCGGGTACGATATCCGGTACCGATGTTATGTTCGGCCCGTCGAAGCTCGTAGAGTCTTCAGTGCCAGGGTCTATGTCGGTCTCGACAATCAGCTCCAGTGTATTCGTTGTGTGTTACACAGATGGCTCGAATGACTTTGCGCACGGTCGCGCTAGGGTCGGGACCGTGTCGGGGTCGGACATAACATTCGGCGCACAGGTGGCGTTCTTGACCAGTGCAGGCAATTTCCAAGGTGCGGATTCAATCTCCACCGCTAGGTTGGATTCCTCGCGTTTTGTTGTGTGCTATCGTAACGGTAACTCTGGATCCGAAGGCGGGGAGTCGAAAATCGGGACCATTTCCGGTTCCGATGCCGTTTTCTCTACAGCACGCGCTTTCTCGGCGGTAAGCTCCGGTGGCATCTCTGTCGTATCTCTTTCGACGACGACCTTCGTAGTGTGCTATGTGGAGTCGGGCGGGGAAGGCGGCTCGTTGAAGGCTAGGCGCGGCTCGTCGCCGGCGGCAGACATAACATATGGACCAGAGTCCGAGATTGCGCCAGATGCCACGAGAGTATCGGCCGCCGCCATCTGCGATTGCTACGGTCCAATGGATAAATCTACTAGCGATTTCATCGTGCAGTACTCGTCATCGACGAGGTCTTACGCCATGTGTTGTTCGGTGTTGTCCGACGAAGTGTACGCGTCCTCGCCAACAGAGTACGCGGATGAACGTACGTATGAGTTCATGCCGAGAGGTGCATGTGGACTTGACTCCAGTGGCATGTATGCGATATGCTTCGCACACGGGTCCCCACCGGAGGGGAAGTGCAGGGTGTGTCAATGCCTGTGAACGCATTCACGTTCGGCGATGACCTGAGAACACCAGCGCGGGAACGCCCGGGAGTCTGGGAATGCCAGTGAATGTGATAACGCTCGGAGTCGGAAAGGTACTGTCCGCAACGATGCGGCGCGCGACCATGCTGGGGCTGGACGCCACACACACCTCGATGTTCAGGGAAGGCTCGGTTTTGGATTTCCGCCGCGCTTTCCGCGTGCCGCTTTGCCGCGAGTCCGCGATGCGCATGGCGTTCGACCTGCGGATAGACATGATGCCCGCGGAGCCGGTGGTGTTTTCCCCCAAGTCGTCCCTGACCTTCGATCCGCTGCACTCGGTGGCGGGGTTCTCGTATTCCATGGGTCCGTCCGAATGCGTGTCGCTGTGCCGCAGGTCCTGGGAGAGCGCCGTGCACGAATGCTTCGGGCTTATAGATTCGGATGAACCCGTGATGTTTATCGTCAGGGTGCCCCGCGCGGTCGGCGCACAAACGGTCTACGGGAGGCTGGCGGCGCCGCTTCTGGCGGCGAACCCAAGGGTAAGACGTTCATTTTACCTGATGTCGGAGTCCGAGCAGGGAGGGGTGGCGAGGAGGGCACACGGATTCTTCACCCTACCTTCTCCGAGTTTTCGGCACATCGAGGAAGGGGCCTCGGTGACGGCGCCATACATGCAGATGGCCATCGATCATTTCACCCTCTAGGCCGGCCGGTCCCGGAACCTGCGCCTCTTGCCGGAATCGGGGCCGCCCTTCTCCGACATCCTGCCGAACGCGTACCTGTCCCGGCCGCCGCTCTTGCTCTCGTACAGAAGTCTGTCCGCAGCAGAGATCGCATCCGCGAGTCCACAGGCCCGGTCGGCGATCACCGCCCCCGCGCTCACCGTGACGGGGTTGCGGTCCGGGTCCCGTACCGTGTCGCGCACCAGAGAGACAAGCGACGCGGCGACCTCGCCGGGGTCACCGTCCTCGACGAACAGCAGGAACTCCTCGCCGCCCATCCTCACCACGGTGTGCCCGAGGGAGAGGAGCGCCGCCGCCACGCTGCGGAGGCAGTCGTCCCCCATCCCGTGCCCGAAGGTGTCGTTGAATCTCTTGAAGTGGTCCACATCCACCATGATCACGCCACCGCCCTCTATGGTGTCCGGGATATTCTTGAGGTAGAGCCGGGTCTTGGCGCCAGTCAGCGGATCGGTCGAGGCTTTGGATTTCCAGTCCTCCAAGGCGGCCCTCAGGTCGTTCATGCGGGTTCGGTATTTGGCGGCGATCCGGCGTTCGATGGCCTTTGCGGTCCTGCTGGATGTCCACATGCCCGGCATGTCGGGCAAGGTGTGCCACCGCCTGAGGGGCAGCGGCAACGAGGCTCGACAATCCGGGCGAGTGCCATCTTGCCATCGTTGCGGCCGCGCTGGCCGTTGTCGCTCAACCAGTAGAACACTACCTCTACTACCCATTTTACACCTCCGTTGGGGACCCTGGGCCCCGCCCGTGCTGCCTACGGAAATTCGGCGAGGCGGGATGCAAGTGGCTTGTAAGGTTTTCACCGCCACGAGGCGATGGGAGGGGACTGCATGGGCAGCGGGCCGATAATCTGGGTGGCCGGGTCGACCGGGCGGATAGCCCTGACGCTGGACCAGATCGACGGACGCACGCACGGCGAGGACAAGCGTCGCGGCCGTAGGTGCCAGGTGAGCGTGCGCCGTTCTGACGCCGAGAACGGCAGGTGGCTGTTCGATGTCCTGACGGTTGGGCCGAGAAGCGGCGGGCCGTATAGGGTCCGGGTCCGGATATCGCCCCACACGCGCAACCCTGAAAGCAGCCGCCTGTCCCAGAAGGACGTCGAGGTCTCCTGCTCGTGCCCCGCTTGGAGGTTCAACGGACCCGACTACTGGTCCGGCGTGATGCGGTACCTCTGGCGACCCACGGATAACATCCCGAACCTGTTCCCGGACTGGCCCAAGCCGGGCCGTAGCTACTCCGACGGCAGCTTCCCGGAGATTCGGGACCCGAACGGGCGCCATGGGGCCTGCAAACACGTTTCCGCCGTACTCAAGTTGATCAAGGACTACTGGGCCCCGCCCGGCGGCCAGGGGCGCCCGTTCAAACCGCAGGTGCCGGGTACCTCGCCGAAGGCCTTCTGGGGGAAGCTTGGCATACCGGACATACGGTCCTACCTGGAGGGACAGTACGAGGGCAGGTTCACGGACACCCAGTTGGCCGAGGCCACCATGGAGGCGCTGAACGAGTGGTACGACGAACCCGGGCTGTTCGAGAGGGTGCAGACCAGCATCCGCCCGGCCGAGGATGTCATGTTTGATGATGTCTTGAGGGAAATAGGCCGGAGCAGCAGGAGGAAAGAGAAGTTTCTGGAGCTCTTCGAGGAAGAGGTGGCGGCCGGACGCGAGCCGTTGGAGGCGGAGGCCGAGGATGAGGCGACCGAAACGGAATGAGGATATGCTGGGCATAGACGCCCCGAGCGGCGCGACCAAGACGGCGGCCATATCGCCGGAACGCATAGACGCGCCGATCCAGTCCATGACCATAGGCGAGCTTCGGGACGCCTTCGGGCAGGGACTCCCCATCCTCACCGACGAGGTGAAGAAGTTCCTGGGGCTGGAGACGGACCAGGTGGCCTGCGTCACCTCGACGATGCACATCATATACCACCCCCTCGTCTGCATGGCGATGGCCGCGGAGGGGCTGCTGGCCAACTACCAAATTAGGCTGACGAACTTCAACTACCAACACGCATGCGCGCCGAAGTATGTGAATGTCCCGATCTCATGCACGGGAGCCATGAAGTGCCTCTCCGAGGGCGTGATGTTCCTGACCACGCCCGGCGGCATAAAGTTCGTCGTGCGGCTGTTCGTCGATCCGTACAGCGGCACGGTGGGCCTGGAGGCCCATGTGCCGGCCGCGAGGGCCGAGATAGCGGACCACTTCTTCTCTGGCATCCTTCGCTTCGTCGCCGAGAACAACATCTTCCGCGGGCAGAAGATAACCCCCAGCGGCGGGTTCGTCAACGTGGCGCACTACACTTGGGACGACCTGATTCTGCCGGAAGAGAAGAAGTTCGCCATACGAAGGAACATCGTGGACATAGTGACGCGGCAAGCGCTCTACGAGCGGAACGGTGTCGCGATGAAGCGCGGGATCATGTTCTACGGCCCCCCGGGCACGGGCAAGACGCTGACGGGCAAAGTGCTGGCGAGTCAGATGGAGGGGGTCACCTTCATCTGGGTGACGCCGAACCACATCTCCGGCTCCTCGTCGGTTGCCCAGATATACGGACTCGCGAGGGAGTTGGCCCCGTCCATCGTGTTCATAGAGGACATCGACCTGATAGCGAGGGACCGCTCCCTGGGCGGCGAGAACCCCGTGCTCTGCGAGCTGATGAACCAGCTAGACGGAATCCAGGAGAATCGGGGCGTCATCACCATCGTGACGACGAACTACCCCGAGGTCATCGAGGAGGCGTTGCAGAACAGGCCCGGCAGGTTCGACAGGTGCATCGAGTTCTCCCTTCCGGATGCCCATACCAGGGAATGCATGCTGGGTTCCATGTTCGACGGGCGCATCCTTGACAGGTCGGAGCGACCCGTGGATTTGAGGGCCGTCAGCGCCATGTGCGAGGGGTTGAGCCCCAGCCACCTGAAGGAGGTCGTGAACACGGCCGTGATGAACGCAATCGATGACGGCTCGCTGTCCCCCATCGATCTCGCCATAATCAACCAGACCCACCTCACGGATGCCGCCCAGGAGGTGCTGTCCAACAGCCCGTCCTCGCCCGATCCTGGATCCGGCGACGCCGGCGACTTGGTCTCCCGCGACTACGGCTCCGCTAGCGACGGACCTGTCCCCTTGGCCGACTAGCGCGCCCGTTTTATAGTGTCCTTGGCCGTCTTGGCTCGTTGGATCAGGCGTGCGCTGACGGAGGTGATACCATGGCCTTTAAGAAAAACGGCTCTTTCAGGGTCGCCACGAGCGAGAAACTCGAATCGCCGGGCGATTGGCCAGCCATTCTGGCCGGAAAAGGCGGCGAAATCGCCCCTCCGGCGGAGGGGGACTCCGTCAGGACCGCTTCAAGGCCGTCCTCACCAGGGGAGGTGGTTGCGCAGATAGCCGATCCGGACAAGTGGGTGTTCGTCCATACGACAATCATGGCGTCCGTGGATCTGGAGGAGGGTTCGGAGTTCCTCGTCAAGGAGGCATCCGAGAAGTGGATCAACGACAACGGCGACGCGTGGGAGAGGTCGCAGCTCCTGAGGGACTTCGGCTCGTTCCGCAACGCCGCCGTCTATGTTGAGCACAACCAGCATCCGGAGCACGCCAAGGGGAAGGTGTTCGACGTCGTGGCCAGGGACATGGGCGACACCGTGCTCATCGACGTCCTGTTCGGAGTGGACAAGAGGCATGAGGATCTCGTCAGCAACATCACGGCCGGGATACTGAACGCCGTGTCGATGGGGTGCTCCACGGCATTCACGAAGTGCTCGGTCTGTGGGAACGTAGCCCACACCGAGAATGACTATTGCGAGCATGTCGCCAACAGCAAGCGGCAGTCCGTGCAGGCCCATGGCCGGCTCAGGAAGGTCGCGGAGCTGTGCTGCGACAACAACTTCTTCGATTGCAGCATCGTCGCGAGTCCGGCATTTAGCGGTGCCGTGTTCCGCAGGCTGGTGGCGAGCGACGACATCCTGAAGAACGTGTTCGCCAACATGCTGTGTTCCAGAATACAGCAGGATCCGGACAGCCTGGCACACGACCTCAGGAAGGCCGCCAGCCTGATCTCCGAAGTCGAGGAAATGCACGGTGCGGAAGTCTCATCCGAATCGCTGCGGCTCGAAGTGGGTACCAGACTGTTCTCCAGCAGCCGGGGCACCGGCAGCGTGAAGAGCATGGGCGAAAAGTTCGCCCATATTTCTTGGGATAACGGCACCGAGGAGTCGGTCGAGCTCGGGAGCATCGATCCGCCCAACGAGGAGCGGATACTCGTGTGCAAGGAGGCCGCCAAGCCGGATGTACCGGACACCGACAGGGCGGGGTACCATCCAATCAACAACACGGATACGCAGAAGCACGAGTACCAGGTCGATGACAGGGACTTCTCCGACATACCGCAGACCAACAACGCCGGCCGCGCCCACAGCATTGATGCCCACAACGCGGCGAATCCGACCACCAAGCTGGAGGGCACGGACGGCGACGCATTCGACGGCATCACAATCAGGCACGCGGCGCTTTTCCGGCACCACAGGTGCCCGTCATGCAAGACCGTCGGGTTGGAGTTTGAGCGGCGGGCCGCGAGCATGGAGGCGGGGAACGACAGCGACACGGTACTCTGCGAGAGCTGCGGCTCGGTTGACATGACAAGCGCGTACCGCGAGCGGGAGGCCGCGGATTTCGTGTCCCAGTCTCCCGACATGGTGCTCGCCTGCCGCGTAGCCGCCGGCATCGAGTCCCCGGACGCGAGGGCAGCGTTCCTGCGGTCGGTGTCGCTCGCCAAGTCGGCCGGCATGTCGGCCTCGCATGTCGAATCTGTACTGAGGCAAACGCTTTCGGAACTAGGGGTGAGGGTGGGCCATTCGGGTTCCTGCAACCCGGCGCCCGTCGACATTTCCGAGCTTGAGGGGATTGCCCGCGAGCACGGCGCTGTCACCACGCACGACATCGTTGCCGTTTGCGGCGATGGCTCGGCCTCCGACGCCGCCGCCGTCTGTCTCGCGTCAAGGGGAATCGGGGTGATACCCGCCCACCTGTCCGCCGCAGACATGCGATCGCTGGAGTCCCGTTTGGAGTCCCGCCTGGCTGGGAGGTGGTCCAAGGTCCGGGCGGCCGCAATCGGCGGGGACGCCATCGAGCACCCGATTTCGCAGGACAGGGTGTTCCGCGCATGGGAAGCCGCGATGGAGAACCCGCTTGAGCCGCCCCCGTCCCCCATCGACTTCTGCGAAGACTGCCTGAACTCGCTGGACGACGACGGTGTCTGCACCATCTGCGGCCGCGACGCCAAGGGTGACTGCCACGGTTGCGGCGAGGAAAACACACCCCTGTACGAGGGGCAGTGCGCGGCGTGCTTCGGCGAAGGCGTGGACGCCGCCGCCGCCGATGCCGCAGAGTGGGGCTTGGATGGCAGCCTTGTCGGCGCTGAGCCGCAGGCTGACCCGGCGTACCGGTCCTCCAAGACCGCGAGCTTCGAGAAGTGGCCCCGCCTGCTCGACGGCGTCGACGTGCCAGACACCACCGAGGAGAGAAGGGCCGCCGCGGCAGAACTCGCGAGGCTCACGGACAGCAGGAGAGTGTGTGTCCGCATAGAGGCCAGCAGGAAGGTGAGCCGCATACTTCAGGCCCACCCCGAGCTTTCGGTCGCGCAGGCCAAGGCCGTCCTCTGGCGCGATTTGTGTGAGTTCATGCCGGCGCACGACGCGGGGCATGTGGTGAGCAAGGTGATCGATGTGAAGACCAACGATCAGTTCGGGCTGGGGAGGAACAGGCCGCTGGAGGACAAGCGGGAGCCGACATCCGAGCCTGGCACGGCCAGGACGATGAGGGCGTCCTGACATGGCCGCCGGGGGCGGATTGGCCCGGCCGGAGCCAACCGGTTACGGCCACACCGACTCCGAGTGGGTCGACGACACCGGGCTTTCGCATCCCCGGCAGGACCTGAGGCACGTGAACGAGGATCGCTACGAGCCGTGGGAGTGGGGCGAGGCCAGGGACGAGAAGCACCGGCAGCCCGGGCGGAAACGCAGGGTGCCGGCGGATGAGCCGGAACGGCTGAAGGTGCAGCCGGATTGGCCGACGAGGACGGAGGCGAGCATGAAGTACGGCGGCTGGAGGAAGGCCTTTTTCGCGGAGCCCGCAAAGGCCGAGGAACTCGTTCACGGCGCCGCAGGCGCGGAGCGCCAGGGACTCCAAGTGGAGAAGCTCGAAACGGATAAGCTGGAGAGGTACATGAGGGCGGTCGGCAGGGTTCGGCCGGGACAGGAAACGCCGAAGGGGGAGGGTGCAATGCCTGCGAAGGGTGCGAAACGAGCCAAGTCGGACGGCATCAAGGCCGGACACAAGAAGATCATCGACGCGCTTCTGGAGAAGGAGGACGCGAGGCCGACTGGCGAGGCCGTGAGGCTCGCCGAATCCGATCCCCGCAAGGAGTTCACCCGATACCAGATTCCGACGGATCGCGGAATCAAGGACATCGAGATTTGGGGCGATCGCGTGAAGGTCCGCAGTGAGGCCCTCTACGGCTTCGCCAAGTCCGCGCAGGACGACATGGACGGACTCCCGGACAGGGTGGCCCCGCCCGACGATGAGATGCTCCCGGACCTGCCGGAGGATATCGATGACATCGACGATGGCGTTGATGACGAAGAAGGAGAGGCCGAGGACGAGGGCGGCGGACTCCTTTTCCATGTGGACATCTCGGTCGATGCCCCGGACGGCATGGAGGAGGAGGAAGTGATCTCCCTGCTGGACGAGGCTCTTCGCGACCCGGAGGTCTCCGACAAGATCAACGAGAGGCTGGCGGACACGGGCCTCTCTCTCTCCGTGCTGGAGGTCGAGACATACGAGGAAGACGAGTGTGAGCAGGAGGGTCTGGAAGACGAGATGGCGGAGGGCGAGATGGCTGAAGGCGACATCGCCGAAGAGGTCGTCGATCCGTCAGAGGAGGGAGAGATTCAGGAGGGCTCCGGCCGGAATTGTGGGTAAGATGAACAGCGACAAGGCCAGGAAAATCGCGGATCTGATGGCGGCGCCCGCTCTCCGCGCCGATGTTCGCACCGTCAAGCGAAGTGCCCAGGCGCTCGTGGACGGCATAGACGGCATGCTGTGGGCCGTCCAGAACATGCCGGAGGCCGACGAGCTGAGGGGTGACCTGGTAGCCTGCAAGGGTAAGCTCGGGCAGATGCTTGAGCAGATCGGATACGCGCTCAAGGTGAAGGGCGGGTTCAAGACCACGGTCATGAAGGTGCGGCAACCCCGCAGCCAGCCAGCCCGTGCAGCGGCGACCGCCGCCGCGAGAATCTTCTCTGCCGCGGAGGATTTGGCCGACTTGGCAAGATTGCTCCTGAACTGGCATGGCGGTCAGACGTCGGGCCTGTACGCCGTGGGTTCCTCCTGGCTAGCAGACCCGTCCGCGCCATCCGGACCCGACTATGACGACATCGTGCGGGCCATCTCCGAGTTGGATGGGCTGATCGCCAGGGAGGTGCCGCACCCGGAGTCCATAACGGACGCCGACGTCGCCGAACTGAAGGGGCTGCGTTCGCGGCTCGACAGGGTCAGACAGCGAAGGGACTGGCCCCGCGGCAGGTCCACTGGGCTCCCCTACGGCCTGAAGGGCGACTAGCTAGAATGGCGCATGGATGATAGCGACTACACCGTGTCGCCGGACGCGGCGGCGTCCGGGCCGTGCCTCGGGTGCGGCATGCAAGTGCTGGCGGGCACGGGTTTCACACTGAAGCACACCTCAGGCGGCTCCTCGTCGCCATATTGCTCCCGCGCGTGCGCCGCGCAGGACATATCGGCCGATATATTCTCCGACGGGTTCGACGACGGGGACGGGGATCTGGACCCCATGGACGAGCCCCGGTGACCTTACCGGACCCTTCCTGGGTATAATTTGACACTTGGAGGTGACCGTGATAGTATTCCTCGACATGGATGGTGTCCTCGTGGACTTCGCGGCTGGCGTAGCCAGTCTATTCGGACTGCCGCTCGACGAAGTCGAGGCAAACGGGGACAGGACGCATGACGCCGCTGGGGTAACGCAGGAGGATTTCTGGCGACGCGTCGAGTCCGAGGGACAGCGATGGTGGGAGTCGTTGCCGCCGTTCCCGTGGACCAGCAGGCTCGTTGAGGCATGCGGCCGGATCGGCGATGTGTATGTGGCGACCAGCCCGCCCAGAAACTGCCCCACTGCCGGATCGGGCAAGCTGAAGTGGATAAGGCAGCATTTGCCCGGCGTGTACGCGGCAAGGAGGTATTTCATCGGCACCCACAAGTGGATGCTTGCGTCGTCCGGGAGGGTGCTGATTGACGACGACATCAGGAAGTGTCGGGCGTTCGACTCGCATGGCGGCCGTGCGGTGCTTTTCCCGAGGCCGTGGAGCATGCAGCACTCGCCCGAGTACGATACGCCGGAGGCCGTCGTCGAAGCGGTGGCCTTGGGCAGCATCTAGGAGACTGGCATGGGCATCTACGACAGGGACTACATGGGCGGCGGGAGCTATTACGGGTCCGGCGGCATGACGATGACGAACAAGCTGCTACTGGCCAACTTCCTGGTGTACCTGGTCACGTTCTCCGGCACCGGCCTCGCTGACACCGTGTCCTCGCTGTTCGTGATGCAGCCCTCGGCCGTCCTCGGCGGCGAGGTGTGGCGGTTGTTCACCGCGACCTACATGCACGCGAGCTTCTGGGGGCACCTGTTCTTCAACATGCTCGTCCTGTTCTTTCTGGGTCCGGCCGTCGAGCAGGTGTGGGGGCAGAAAAAGTTCTTTCTGGTGTACACGGTGTGCGGATTGGCCGGCAATGTGGCGCTCACTGCCCTGTCTATGATCGGGTACATCGATCCCGGCGTGCTGGCGCTCGGCGCATCCGGATGCATCCTCGGCGTCCTGGGCGCGGCGGCGGTCATGTTCCCGCGGGCCCAGATTTACCTGTTCTTCATGTTCCCGATGCCGCTGAGGGTCGCCGCCCTGCTTTTCGCTGGGCTGTACGTCTTCAACATGGTTGGCATGGGCGCCAACTACGGCGGCGACGTTTGTCACTTGATCGGACTCGGCATAGGGGCGGCATGGGCGAAGCTTAGCTAGCGACGATGTAGCCCCTCGTCACCTTTGCGTCCGGGAAGACGGCGGCAATCTCCGGGAGATACGATCTGAGTTTCCGGTTCTCCTGCCAGGAGCCTTGGGCGGTGACGCGGCCCTCTCCCGACCTGTCGCCCTCGTACACGGAGAAGTACACGGTCCCCCCGGGCCTGACTAGCTCCGCGGCCGTCCTCACTACCTCTTGGCGCATCTCCGGGTCGCGTATCACATTCAGGACGTTTGCGACGGTCACGGTGTCGGCGCCGGACTCGGAGACCTCGTCCAGCACGGATCTGTTGTACTCCGGGTCCCGGTTGAACCTGTCCAGTACCAGGTTCCTGACTCCGCGGCCGGCTAGCCATTCGGTCGCCGTGTCGAACTTCCCGCCGCCTAGGTCCAGGTTGACCGTGCCGTCCTGCCACTCCACCCGCTTGTGCAGCGCGGGGACCTGGTTCACGGACGTGCGGGCCACATCGTGCCGCTCGCGATCGTCGGGTTCGGTCAGGCTGCGGACGCGTTCCTCGGACTTTGCGATCACCCTGAACGCCCGCCAGTAGGCCGACACGGGCGCCTCGCACTCGCACTCCCACTCCTTCTCGCCGCAGTCCTCGCACCTGTCGCAGACGCAGCCTTCCTCCGGCTCCCCGCACTCGGGACAGGTGTCCTCCCATTCCCATGCGGACGGGTCCTCGTACTCGATCGCGCGCTCCAATTGCTCGCGGGTCACCGTGACCCACTCGTAGGAGGGACGTATCATGAACGACTTGATGAAGGCGGCGGGTATCCTGCCCCTGTAGCCGAATATGCCGAACTTCCTGGACAGCTTGAACGGGTCCTCCTGCGACCTCGGCTCCCATCCCCTCGTCCGCCGGAGGTCGCGGAATATCTCGGTCTTCTCGTACGAGCCCTCCCCGACGTCGGACCAAGTGTCTATGTCGTAGTCCGGTACGAGCTTAGACTTGTCGGGCACGGCGAATCTCACGATTACAGGGAACCCCACTGTGGGCTGCCTGAGCCCGGAGCCGTGCATCCTGTTCGGGCGCCCCCGCCTGATTCCCTCCTGGCGGCACGCGTTGTCCGCATGGTACGCGGCCTTGACCGGACTCTCCGTGAGGAACACGGTGTCATCGTGCCGGATGTCGTGCATCTCGTAGTTGCTGCGGGTCTCCCCCGCCGTAAGCCCCTTCCGCAGTATGCCCGGCATGTGCATGGAGCATGTGCCGTGTAACAGCGAATCCGGCAACCGCCCGGTCACCTCGCGGGCGGGTATCTCCTCGGCGGGGTCGCCCTCCAAGTCCGTTGCCTTCGCCCCCGACAGGTTCAGTTCCCGGAGCACGCTCCTCAACAGGCGGGAGCCCCGCCCGTGCCTGTAGTCGCCATGCTGCCTGAGCCACAGGTAGCCGTCGCTGCCGATTGTGCCCACCAGTACCTCCGGCAGCTTCTCCCCGATCGTATCCATGAGGGACCACGCGTCCGCGTCCTCGGGGTCCAGCTTGCCCTCCAGCCCGAGGAACTCTACCGCCCGCGCAGCGGTTTCCTGATCCACCTCGTCGTTGGCGTCCGTAAACAGGAAGAGTCGGTCGCGGTACGCGACCACGTTGTCCCCCTCCCCCTCTATGCGCAGAGCCACCCTGTCCATCGCCGTGGGCCGTCCGTGAAGACAACACTAAACGCGACGCGGTTTTTGTTTTCTTTCCATCGAGGGCAGGTTGCGTGGGAGTAATCAGGCTGCCGCAGGCGTGGCGGGAGACAGGTGGACAATGACCAATGCCAAGAAAATCGCCATACGGCTTGCCGCAGCCGATAGGGAGGCTGCGCTGAGTTGGGACGCTTTGTGGTCCCAATTCAAAAGGAAGCTGGGTTTGGAGAAATCCCCCCCAACCGCCGAGCAGTACGATCTAATGATGGAGTCGATGCAACAGGCCAGCGAGAGGTTCATGGGCGCCCTCCAAGACGCCGCCGGGAAAGCCGAGGAACGCGGCCATCGTTAAATGGAGCGGGCCACCGAGCGGGTTGATCGGTCCATTGGTCGCCCGTGAGTCGTCAATCGAGCATGCCCAGAAATCCCGCCAGCGACTCGAAGTCGATGCTGTGAGCCGACTCCTCGCGGTATTCCCCATCTAGGCCAACCGCGCCCTTTCGCAGCCGCACATGCACGCCCTCGGCGGCAAGCAGGATGCCTGCTGCCACCGAGCAGTCAAAGCAGTTGCCGCTAGGGTCCGAGAGGCGACCCCGTATCTTCTCGCCGACGCGTTTCACGATGTCGGGTCCGGCACCTCCACCAGCATCGTCGGGCCGCCGAACTGGTCGCCCGTGAAATCGATCTTGTGCCCCCGGTATGTCAGCCACCAGTGACGTCGTCGTTGCTCCGGCATGCCGTTGCTCCTCGCCTAGCGCTTGGTCATGGCGTTTATCATGCTCCAGAACCCCAGCCTCAACACATGCGGGAATGTGAGGATAAAGAACCAGAGCCAGAAGTGGTGCACCGCGTGCACCCACTTCGCCCCGGCCGCTATCGGGCGGGCATCCTCCGGGAAGAGGATGAAGGATATGGTCGACATGTTGAGAATCCAGTTGACCGTGAGATAAGCCGCGACGGCAAGGCACGCTGCGGCAACTGGTAGTGCCCAGAGGGACATGGCCGCCACCGCAAGCAGCGCGCCCGCCGCGAACCGGGGACTCAGCGCCTTGGCTAGCAGGGCATGTTGTCGGTCCGTCATCCTTCGTCTCCTCGCCAAAGGTACGATATCTTCGACTGGCGGTCCAGCGGTTAGCACAACGCGATGAAGCAGCATGCGGACAGGAACGCCAGGCGGGCCTTGCGTCGGAAGAACCAGTACACCGTGTGAGCGTCCATGGCAGGCTCCTTTCTCTGCCCTCGCCCTGCCGCGCCCGGCGGCGCCTACGGAACCGGGGCCCGCTAATAGAGTCTTTGTCCGCCCCGGCACGGCGTGAGCAGATACCACGCCATCCGTGCCAGGCTGGCGCCCGCGGACTATCGGGGCGAGCACCAGCCCCCGACCCGCGCCGACGCGGCGTCCGGCTCCGGCTCCCCCCTGCACGACCTGTCCGGCACGTATCCGGACGACTTCTACGGCCCGGACGGCGCCCGCCTCTACGGCGGCGGCGAGACGGGGTCCGGGGAGGCGTGGTCGGTTATCCGGTCCGTGAGGGGCAGGCCGAACGCCAGGGTCAAGGTGTACCGCGCCGTGCCGAGGTCCATGGGGAGGGACGAGCGGATGCGCGACGTCGAGAGGCGCAAGCGGGACGCGCTCCGCCGGGGCCGTGTGCCCGCCGACGCACGCGGCGATTTCCCGGACGCCTCCGCGTACTACGAGCACCTCTGCGAGGAGCTGGAGAGGCTGGAGGCCATGCCGGACGAGGAGCCGGCCAAGTTGTCGATCGAGCCCGGCAACTGGGTCACCGTGAGCAGGCTGTACGCCAAGGAGCACGGGGAGGCGGCGCTGAACGGCGAGTACAGGATACTCAGCAAGACCGTCCGTGCCGCCGACATCTTCACGGACGGCAACTCCCTGGTGGAGCAGGGCTACGACCCCGCCTGACCCGCGCGTCGGTTTCTAATGTGTTCATCCCGCCCCCGGTTCCGTGGACAGCACAGGTACATCCCGCGCGCACGCCCACCGGGTGTCCTCCGCGGCCCTCCGGGAGGCGACGGCATGAGCTGGTACCACGGCACGTCCGCCGCGAGGGGCCGCATCATCGAGGAGTCCGGGGAGCTGCGCGCCGACGCGCCGGCGACGGGCCTGAAGGGCACGGCCGACGAGCGGGGCCTGATCTGGGTCACGCGGGACGAGGGCGCGGCCAGGTCGCACATGACCCACCGGGGCGTCGTCGGGGACGAGGGGGCGGACGAGGGCATGCTGTTCGAGGTGGAGGTCCCCCCGGGGCTCCGGGCGATCGGCAGGTGGGACGAGCTGGACGCCGCCCAGGCGGCGGCGCTCGAGGAGCTGAACCTCCGCCCGTACGACCCGATAACGGAGGGCACGGAGCTCGGCGCCGCCATGCACAGGCTGCGGCAGCACCCCGACGCCCCCCAGACGTACGCCGAGATACTGCCCGTGCTGGGCTTCGACGCCGTGGAGGACCGGACGGGGACGGGCGTCGCCGCGGCGAGCCTGCCCGCCCGCAGGATCGCCTCCGCGTCCGGGGGCTGGGCCTTCGACGAGGGCTACGCGGACGCCATGGCCTTCGCCGCCGCCGACCCGGGCTTCATGCCGGAGGGGGAGCGGGGGGCGTACATGAGGGGCTGGCGGCAGGGCTCGGCCGACATCGACCGGTGGGAGGGGTCCCCCCTGGGCGCCCTGGAGGAGGAGTGGGACCGGGGCGGCCTGACCCCCGAGGCGGAGGACGCCCTGGCCGAGATCATGGAGGACGCCTGGCGCGGACGCCACCGCGGCGAGTGGGGCGAGGCCGGCGGCCCCGGCCCGTGGGAGGAGCCCCCGGCCCTGGAGAGGGGGGAGGGGGCCGCCCGCCGCGTGCTGGTGGTCTGCACCGGGAACACGTCCCGCAGCGCCATCGCCGACGCCGCCGCCCGCGCCTTGGCCCCGCCCGGGGTGGAGGTCGCGTCGGCCGGGACGTACGCGTGGGGGGGCGCCCGCCCGTCCGCGAAGGCGACCGCCGCCGCGGCCGCCCTCGGGCTCGACCTGTCCCCCCACCGCTCGCGGGAGCTGACGCCCCGCATGCTCGCCTGGGCCGACGAGGTCTGGTGCCTGACGGAGGGGCACGCGAGGGAGATAGCGGCGGCCGCCCCCTGGGCGTCCGCCAGGCTCCGCAGGCTCGACCCCAACGCCGACATACCGGACCCGTCGGGCGGCCCGCCGGAGGAGTACGCCGAGGCCGCCGAGAGGGTGCTCAGGGCCGTCCGGACCAGGATGGCGGCGATGAGGATCGAGATGTCGCGGGCGAGGCAGGTCGCGGCCCGGCTCGCCTCCCCCGCGGGGGAGGGGGCGACGACGCGCAAGGGCTTCGAGGTGCTCGTCGAGGCGAGGGACGACGACGGGTTCGGGGCGGTGCACGTGCGGGACCCGGCGACCGGACGGCCCGTCGGCGGGGTGGACTTCGAGCACGTCAGCGACGGGTGGCACCGGGCGAAGGAGGCCTGGGTGGACGAGGGCTGGCGCCGGCGGGGCGTCGCGACGCTCATGTACGACTGGATCGAGGGCAGGCTGGGCAGGCGCCTCCTGCCGTCGGACGACCAGTCGGACGACGCGATCGCCTTCTGGACGGACCGGATCGGGCCGTACGACCCCATGCCGGACGACGGGGACGACTTCGAGGACGACCCCGACGACGACACCCGCGGCCGGGAGGCGTCCGCCCGCCCGGACCCGGCCGACTTCGAGGAGTACTACATGACCGGGGGGTGCCCGCACTTCGCCCTCGCCCTGAACGAGCTGTTCGGCTACCCGCTGCGGATGCTGGTGGACGAGGGCATCGAGGAGGACGGGTACCCCGTCGTGGCCCACGTGTACGCGGTGGACCCGGAGGGGAACGCGGTGGACGCCAGGGGGCACCGCCCCGAGGCGGAGGTGAGGGCCGGGTTCTGGGACCTCGCGGAGCCCGCCACGCACGACGTGACGCCGTCCGAGCTGAGGCGGGAGTGGATGGGGGACGGCATGCCCCTGCACGCCGCGTCCGACGCGGAACTCGCGGAGGCGAGGGCCCTGATACTCTCGCAGCCGGCCCACGACACCCCGTGGCCCGCGGAGGGGGGCCGCCCCAGGGGGGCGGCCCGGTACCACGCGGTTCGCGCGATGCTCGATCGAGGTGGCGATAGAGGAGGATTGAGATGGCGATAGAGCACGAGGAGTACGGAGGGGGGGCATCGAAGGCGCGCCGCACGAGGGTCGAGTTGTCGGAGATCGGCAACAACCTGCCGGACACGCCGGAGGGGGCGCAGTTGTTAAACCTGATCATGACGGTTGCGGACCAGGCGTCCGCGGACACGGAGGGGTTCCCGAGATACGCGACAGCGATGTTTCTGCTCGCGGATGGGACCACGGAGAAGGCCAGGGTGGAGCTGGAGGCGGTGAGGTCCGCCGCCGGCCTGAATCCCGACGTGAAGCTCAAGGGCGTCCACCGGGACTGGAAGGACATCGCCCAAGACGCGGTGTCCCTGGTGTACTACAAGTAGGGGGTTCGAGGTGGCAAAGGTGAGCTGGCACCGGGCGATGGCGATGCTGTCTGGGCGGACCCTGCACCACGGGTCGGTCGAGGAGTTCGGGCCGGGCACCGTGCTTGAGCCCCAGCCTGGCGGGTACGCCACCCTGCCAGACGAGGACATCGCCGGCCCGGAGGCCGCGCTGGAGCGGCACAGGCCGCCCGGGATGATACCCCGCGCCGAGGCCGTCTTCATGGTGGACGACCCCGACACGATCGACGCGGCCGGCGGCTACGACGACCATGTGTACGAGGTCAGGCCGGTGGGCCCGGCCGAGGCGTCCGACATGGCCTGGTACTCCGAGATGAGCGTGTACTGGTCCGACCTGGCGGAGAGGGCCGACGAGGACGAGATTCGCAGGCTCGCGGAGGGCTACTGGTCCGGCGAGCCGTTCCCGGACAGGTCCCGCAGGCTGTTCGAGTACAGGGCGAGGGGCGCGGTGGTCGAGAGGGAGGTGGAACCGTGAGTGGGTATCACAGGGCGTCCGCCGCGATGTCCGCCCCGCCCCGCCTGTTCCACGGCACGCCCGGGGCGAACGCCGAGTCCATACTCTCGCGCGGGCTGCACCCCGGCGCGGCGCCCAACTTCGAGGGACTCAGCCGGCCCGACTCGGTCTACCTGACGGACTCCCCCGACATGGCCGCCGAGTGGGTGTACAACGCGTATGTGGACGGCTCCGCCGGGTACGAGCCGGACGCCGGCGCGACGGTGACGGTCTTCGAGGTGGACGCCGCCGCCCTGGCCCCCGCGCTGCTGGCGGCGGACACGGGCGGGAATCCGGGGGACTGGCGGTACGCCGGGCCAATACCGCCGTCCGCCCTCTCGGTTGCGGACGAGCAGGACTACACTGACGATGTGGAGCGGGAGTGCGAGCGGTGCGGGCGGCACCCGTGGAACTGCTCGTGCGACGCGGAGGAGGGGGCATGAGCAGGTACCATGCGGCGAGCGAGGCGATGCCCGATCCAGTCCCTTTGATATCCCTCGCTGGCCTGCCCGGCGGGTCCCCTGGCGAGCGGCCTGCCTATGTCTCCCCACGACATGTTGTCAATCGGCCCCTCGTCCTCAAGCCGCTGAACTGGAAGCAGCGGGCCTTGGTTCACAGACTGGAAGATCGTCAGTTTGGTTCACAGCGTCGGCTCGGGCCCGAAGGCGCGAAAGGGCAAGGCCGGGCAGTGGGGGGCCATCCTGTCGGTGGAAGTGACGGGCCGCCCGGCGAGTACCTGGCCGACATCCTACGCCGGACATGGTGGATTGGCGATGCCTGGAGTCCGGGAACGCGATGTTCGGAGAGCACGTGTACGATCTGCTGCCCTTCGAGTGGAGCACGGGGGCGTGCAACGTGGAGTGGGACCTGGAGGTCAAGCCGTACCCGCCCGAGTCCGCGAGGGTCGAGGTGTTCCGCATCGCCGAGGGCGACACGGAGGGCATGGAGCAGGAGTGGAGGGAGTGGGCCTCCTGACCTCATTCCTCCATGAATCTCTCTATTTCCTTCTCCCGCATCCCCCCATCCCGTTTGCCGACCCTGCTCCAATGACACAGGCGGCCCACGCAGACGGCCCCTGACGGAATCCGTGCGTCCTTCTGCCGGGACACGCAGGCGACCTCGATCTCCTGCCCCTTGAGGTTCCAGTACCACGACGTGCTGTTGGGGTTGTCCCACACCCACCCCCAGTAGGGTTCCACGCACTCGCACGGGACGTTGAACCTGAAAGACGGAAGCTCCCCCGCCCCCTTGCACAGGGGGCAGCCCTTGTTCGGTTCCGGATTGAATGCGCCCATCCTGACTCCCCCTGCGAAGATATAGCCCGTCAGGCGGATAGCCACCTGTCGAAGTCGTGCGCCTCCTGTCTCGCCACACGGCTGCCCGGGAACCTGTCGCCGTGCCCGGGCGTCCGCCTCCACTCCGCCCACTTGCGGCGCATTCAAAGCACGAATCCCGTCATTCTGCCGCCGGGGAACTCCGCCTCGTCCGCTGCCAGCATCTCCCCCGGCGCCCTCCCGTGGGCCGTTGCGTATGCGACGTATCTCGGATTCCAAGCCATCATCTTCTCCGACTAAAGTCCAAGTTCGTCCATGAGCGCGTCCATTCTGGCCATCATCTCTCTCGTCGGCGGCCCGCCGATTGGGTCGCAGTCGCCCGGCAACTCGCCCGGCACGCCCCGCATGCCGGGGTGCAGGTAGGTTTTGCACACCCACGCGTCCTGCCCGCCGACCGACGTCGGCACCAGTGGGAAGTAACCGAGGGCCTTGGTCTCGCCGCATGTCGTCATGATGGCGAGGCACGGTCCGTGCTGGCCGCACTCGACCGCCCCGCCCCTCACCACTGACGCGAGGAACTTCATCGCCAGCCCCGGCTCCCCCAGCCGCATGGCGATGTGCCGCGCGGAGTAGTTCGTGCGGGCGAGCCACTGCTCGATCGCGTGCGAGCTGAACCCGACGGTCCCGCTCCGGCCGTCGGCCTCGACCTTTTGCTGCGTCGGCACGAAGACGTTCCCGTCCGCCGTTGCCACCTTAGGCATGCCTTCCACCCTGACGTGGCAGAACTCGGCGGCCGGCCGCTTCGCCCCCACGCCCTTCGGCGCCATCCGCACGACGGGCCACGAGAACGGCCAACATTTCGACCGCACCGCGATGCTGCCCAGCGCCCGGCCGACCTCCTCCGCCTGTTCCCCGCTTATCGGTTTCCCGCGGTCCAGCTTCTTCCACAGCCCGGGTTCGACCAGCGGCCTCAGTTTTCCTAGGATTCCGCGGGTCATCTCCTCCTGCGCGTAGTAGTCCCTCGCGCTCAGGCCCCGCAGGTCGCCGCGCCGAGGTATCCTTGAGCGGGAGAGCCGGCGCCCCTTCCCTTTGGCGCTGGAGCGGCTCATGCGATCTCTCTCGCGGGCATCGCCCATTGCGACTCCAGCTCCTCGGCCGCCCGCACTGCGGCGAACAGGGTGCCGAGTTCCTCGCGGCCGTCGATGTTGTCGGGTCCGCCGCTCACCGGGAAGCCGTCGGCCCCGGGCGGCAGCCCCCCGATGGCCACGATTGCCCGTACCAGGTCCGTGTTGCCGCCGTGCGGTTGGCCGAGTTCCCTGAGTTTGCCCATCGCGACGCGCCTGACGAACGCGGACCGGAAGCGGTCCATGTCGGCCTCCGCCGCCGTCAGGACGGACCTGTCCCCGTATCCCGCGCATGCGAGCGATTCCCCGTACACCTCGCACACGGTGCCGTCGGCCCAGCGTCCGTTCTGCCCGAACGGTACGCAGATCAGCCGCAACCATGACCTGCCCTGACTGAACCTGCGGCACAGCACCCGCATGGGGCACGGCGTCCGACTGCGGTAGCCATCAAGCCCGCCCGGCAGGCGCGCCGTCGTGTTGTCGTCCGATTTGCTGCGGTGCGTCCACACTCCGACAATGTCGCCCGGCGCGATGCTCCCCCTCAGGCAGGCCGACACCATTCCGAAGTAACGCTCGCCCGGCCGCCACTCAAGCCGCTTGTCCGTGTTCATTGCTCTTTCCCCACCCAAATCCACGAAGCCTTACGCCGTAAGGCTACGATACACGCCCGTGCCCGTCAAACCGCAGCGGTCGTTTTCCGACGCTGCCGATAATCGGGCCGACCAATCACTCCGCAATCGGGAACGCGAACCCGTTGCCGTCCACGCGCCAGGTGAACTCGCCGTTCCCGACGCGCACAACCGGACCGTCGACGGCCCGCATGTCGTCGTGGTTGACGGAGGTCACCTTCGCCAGCACGAACTTGCCGTCGACATAGGTGAGCACCCTCTGCCCCCTGCGGAGTCCGGCGAAGGCGTCCAGCACCGTCCCGGTCATGCCGAAGTCCCTGTCGGCCGCGAAGCGGACATAGTCCGCGGATATGCGCTCCGCCTCGTCCCGGCTGATGACGCCCTTGGTTATCGCCGCATCCTTCATGGTAGCTCTCCCTGTGAAACCTAGCAGTCCCGCATGGTCAGTCGGTACGGTTTCCGGAGCCATGCGTCCACCTCTCGCCGGGCCTCGTCTTCGCCCACCGCCCGCACCAGCCGCGCCCACCGCTCCGGCGCGTCCTCCCTGCCGACGGACCGGCTCCCCTCCAGCACCGCCCCGTGGACCGTGCTCATGAGAAGCGGACCCGTCAGGGAGCGGATGTATCCGACGAACTCCGGACACTGTGCCATCTTTCGCATCGCATGCCTCCTGTTGCCCGCTGCCTCCGCGTTCTCCGGTCGCCTACGGAACTTGGCGGGATGCCCGATAATCAGCCCGCCGTCTCTTGTGTTGTTTTGAGCCGAGGCGCACCCCAGGTTGCAGGAGGAGGCAATGGACACCCGCGACGACGCATACCAGAAAAGGGCACTCAGGAGGCGCAACGCCCGGCGCGCCGCGGCGATGGATCCGATGAGCGCGACCGATCGCTCCAGGCTCGGCGGGGACCGGAAGATCGCGGCGACGGCCATCCGCAGGGCGCTCTCCCACATCGCCTCGGCGGGCAAGTCGTCCCTCCTAGACGACGGCACCGGGTTCCGGTCGGAGCAGACGTACCTCGACCTGTCCGGCAAGGTGCTGGACTCGTTCGGCGGCATGTCGGAGGAGTCGCGGAGGCACGTCGAATCCATATTGCTCAGGGCCTGCTCGTCGGACGACTTCTGGCGCACCGCGTCGGCGCTCCTGGAGTCCGGCAGCAAGGAGGACGCCGAAATAGATCGGGCCGCGTCCGAGGTACCCCTGCCGCCCGGCATGTTCCAAGAGGCGAACAGGGTGTCCGTCAGCGACCCGCACACGCAGGTCGTCATAGGCCCGCTGTTCTCGTCGGACACGCTGGCGTTCTCCGTGTACCCGCTGTACAGGACGGGCAGCCGCGGCTCGCACCCCATACGCGTCCCGATCTCGGAGCTGATGAAGAGGAGCGCCAGCGCATCGGCCAACTGGGTGTCCTCATGGGAGTCCGGGACCCTGGTCTTCTCGGCGGGCGGATCGACAGTGCGGTTTACGCACGACGCCCTCGCGAAGCGGTGGCCCGGCCCCGAGTCCGACAGGGACGAGATCGTCGGTTGGACCGTCATGTCCGACTAGGGACATATTTGTCTGCGCCACAATTTGTATCGTTTTTCGCCATATTTGCGTGTCGCGTGATAGGTGCCGCGTGCGCGGCGCCGTTCTGGTGAGTTGTTGGGAATGTGGGTCGTCGCCCGGCCATGTGGTTACGGGGCCAAGGACCAGCCAAGCTGCCAAAGGGAGACAGATTATGAAGAAGAAGGAATGGAATGTCACTGTGAGGAAGGATGGCGGTGCGGTCCGCGTGTACCGTTGGGGCAAGCTTCAGGAGGAGCTGAAGCCCGGCGGCGACACATACGACGCCCCCGCCGGTGCCGTGAAGTTCGCCGAGGAGCTCTACGACGAGCTGAAGAAGCAGTCGGCCGAGGCCGGTAACAAGAAAGCCGACCATGACGTGCAGACCGAGCCGAACCTCAAGAACGACGCCACGGGTTCCGGCGTGACCGGCAAGCCCAGCCCGACACTGTCGAGCGAGGAGGCCAAGGTCGCGAAGCTCCAGGGCGAGCTGAGGAAGACCAAGGCCCAGCTCACGAAGGAGCGGAGGCGCCACGCGCTGGAGATCAAGGCCCGCAGGGGCGCGAAGCTCGCTGAGACCCTCGTCAAGAGGGGCGCGCTGAAGGAGGACGAGGAGAGCGTCAAGGCGTTCGTGAAGGACATCGCCATGATGACCGACGACGAAATCTCCCGCCTGGAGCGCAAGGCTTCCGGCGAGTCCGAGTTCGCCAGCGTCGAGGAGGCCGAGAGGGCCGAAAGGGCGTACAAGAGGGAAGCCCGCATCCTGCTGAAGAAGGCCGACGAGGCGCATGAGTCTGGAGACGCCGAGGCCGCCGACAAGTTCGACGCCGCGGCGGATGACGCGATGAAGAACGCCGACTGCTGCCGCGCGTTCATCCGCGAGGCCGCACACGACAAGGAGGCGGCCGAGAAGGGCGTCTGCGATAGCTGCGGCAAGCCGAACTTCCTGTGCAAGGGCGGTTGCGACGCCGGCGCCGCAGAGGACGCGGAGGATGACAAGGAGGCAGCCGCCGAACCCGATGAGGGCGAGGAGAAGGAAGCCGCCGCCGACGAGGAGGTCGAGAAGACGGCCGACCACGACGTGCAGGAGGAGCCGAACCTCAAGAACGACGCCAAGGGCGTCGCCGTGACAGGCAAGCCCAGCCCGAGCACCAACACCAAGGCCGATGACGAAGGCACGAAGAAGGAGGCCTCCGAGGAAGCCGAGGGCAGCGAGGCCGCCGAAGTCGATCCGCTGGACGGGCTGAAGCAGCAGCACATCGCGACCGCGAAGATGTACCGCAAGATGGCCGACGAGGCCGAGGAGCGGGGCGACTTCATCGCGGCCGACACTTACGATCACAAGGCCGAGGTCTGCGAGGACCTGGCCAAGGACGCCGCCGTCGAGACCGCGAACCCCGAGCCCGAGCTCGCGGGCGTGACCGACGAGAGGGCGTCCGAGGACATGGAGCGCGAGGCCTCGGAAGAGGTTTCGACGGAGGACACAGATGGCTCCAGCGAGGGGGCCGCGAAGACTGCATCCACGGGCGATGGCGAGATCGATCTGACCGACGATCTGATCGAGGCCGCCGTTACGCCGAAGGAAGTGCAGGCACTGCGGTCGGCCTCCGGTGGGCAGCGGCGCCGTGAACCGTCGCGTGTGGACCCGAGTGCGAGTGGCGTGATGAGGATCGCGAACGTCGATGAGAACGCCGCGTCGAACGACGAGGACGTTGCGGCGCTCGAGAGCCTCTGGACTGGCGCCCCTCGCGAGTAAAGGTGGCTAAACCCCGGAGACGGGGAGGCCAAGGGTAACGAAGTACAAGGGAGGATAGTGAGATGTTGAAGATTCACTACGCAGCATTTCGGGACACATTGGCAGTCCTGAAGACCTCCGACTTCACACGCACGAACGTCAAGTACGATGGTGCCGGCGGCACGGTCGCTCTGGGCGCCGACTTCCCCGATGGGCAGCTCGGCGGACAGGTGGTTGTGCATTCCGGGTCGTACGAGGTGGCCGTGATGAGCGTTCCGGCGGACGAGGCTCCGATCGGTCTGTTCATCAACGACGCCGCGGGCAGTCCGTTCGAGAACACCCCTGCGGTGGGCTCGGGCAAGAGCCCGTTCGTGTCCGGAAGTGGGTCGGTGTGCGAGGTCGATATCTTCGAGACCGGAGACTCTGGTGGCGCGCTCGGCATTCCGTATGCCGCCGGCGTGCTGCTCTACGGCTCGGCGAACGGCCTCCTGACGACGGAAGTGGTGGGGACTCCGCTCGGCACGTGCTACCGCACGCCCGGGACGGCTGGACTGCTTGGTATCCGCATCCTGTAATCGGGCGCGTGCCCGGTCAGGTTCGGATGAACGAACGAACTGACTGAACTCAGAGGAAGGTTGAACCATGAGTATGAAACTCGCAAACCTGTCGCCTGAGCAGAAGGAACGCATCGTTGCCAAGCTTCTCAGCACCCCGCAAGGTAAGCTGAAGCTGGCCGCATCGATGCAGAACCCTCTGCGCGAAAGGCTGGACTACGAGGGCGTCTTCCGGCGCGCAGCGGTCGTTGACCCGCTGCCCCAGGGTGCGCTCCCGTACTACGACAAGGACGTCGACGTCCCCGCCGTCGTGATCGGCGAGGAGGGCCAGACGCCCGAAACCATCGTGAAGGGTAAGAGGATCTTCATCCCGCTGTTCGAGCTGGGCAGCAACCCGAAGATTCCTTTCACCCAGGTCAAGGAGCGCCGCTACAACCTGATCGACCGTGCGCAGGACAAGGCGAAGCAGGAGATCCAGGCGGCCGAGGACACCCTCGGCTTCTCGGCTCTTGATGTCGCCCTGACGGCGGTCAATCCGGCCACTGGCGTGCTCTACAACGCCCCGATTGCCGTCGCCGGTTCTCTGGACCGCGACAGCCTCTCGGACGCGTACGCCGAGGTTGAGAAGCACGACCTCCGCGTTGCCAGGTTGTTCATGAACGCCCGCGACTACTCCGACATCCGGAAGTTCGGGCGCGACCAGATCGACCCGGTGACCCAGAAGTCGTTGCTGAACACCGGTCTCATGGCCATGCTGTGGGGCGCGGAGATCATCGTGTCGCGTGTCGTGGAAGTGGGCACTGTCTACATCTGCACCGACGAGAAGTTCCTGGCGATCATGCCGCAGAGGATCGACATCACGGTCCTTCCGGCTGACAACCCGGACGCTCGCCTGGTCGGGTGGTCGATCTTCGAGCAGATCGGCATTGGCATCCACAACCCGCGCGGCGTCGCGCAGATCACCGTCACCCGCTAATAGCGGGACGGCAACCGACGCAAGCAACCGGCCCCGCAGCCTCGGCTGCGGGGCTTTTTTGCGCGCCGCTTAATGGTGCTCTGGTTACTTGCCGCAGGCGAAATCGACGGCGGCTGGGATGTCGCCGTCGTCGAACAGGCGGAACAGGTCGAGGTCATGTCCGCCCACATAGCGGGGGAGCAGGGCCCCCTGTATGAAGTCCACAAGCTTCCCCCAGTACGCCTTGTTCACCAGGGCAACGGGTATGCGGGGGTTCTTCTCGGTCTGCATCAGCGTGACCAGCTCGAAGAACTCGTCCAGCGTGCCGAAGCCGCCCGGGAAGCAGATGACCCCGTTGCAGTGCTTCAGGAAGCATACTTTGCGGGCGTAGAAGTGCCGGAACTCGACGGACACGTTCTGGTACGGGTTGGCGCCCTGCTCGTGCGGAAGCCTGATGTTCAGTCCCGCGGACTTTCCGCCCGCCTCAATGGCCCCCTTGTTGGCGGCCTCCATGATGCCCGGTCCGCCGCCGGTTATGGTGGCGTACCCGGCCCGGGCAAGCAACCTTCCCGCCTCCTCCGCCTGTGAATACGCCGGCTCGGTGGGTTTCACTCTCGCGGACCCGAACACGGTCACCGCAGGTCCTAAATCCGACAGGGTCTCATACCCCTCCACGAACTCGGACACCATCCTCAGTATTTGCCACGCCTGGTCGTACACAGAGATGCTCCTGATTACGGACTTGCCACCACATAGTCGTCAGCCGAGTCCCCCGCGAACTCGTAGTGGGCGGTGTATGTGTCGGCGGCCGTCACCGTGACCGTCAGCGCCCTCGACGAGGACAGCGTGTTGCCGCTGCTGTCCCTCCATTCTAGGAACCGCCTGCTGCCGGACTTGGCGGGCGCGGTCAGCGTGACATCCGTGTCGTCCGCGTACACCCGCGAGAAGGGCGCTGTGCCGTCCCCGTCCCCGTTGTCGTCGTTGGGGGACACGGTGACGGACGCGCCGGACGGGTCCGACGACACGCCGATGGTCCTTGAGTACTGTTCGGTGTACTGGTCCAGGGACTCCCCGTGCGTGTCCGCGAGGGCGTGCAGCCTGCTCAGCTCGTTGCTCGTGAACCGCGTGTGTCCGGCCCACATCGCCACCTCGTCGGCGTATGCGTCGGACGCCGCGTCCGACAGCGATATCGACGGGTCGGTGTCCGCCGACGCGATGTCCGGGCCGCTCTGCGTGCCCTGATCCGAGAACGCCCCGCCGTCCACGGACGTGCGGAGTCTCCAGGTCGTGCCGCTCACCCACTCGAAGTCCGCCACCAGGAAATGCGGATCGCCGTCATTCAGCGTGCTGATGAGGGATGGGAGCGTCCATGTGGCCTTCGAGCCGCCGACGTCGAGCGTGATCCCCGTGGAGGTTATCTCGTAGTTGTATCCCCGACTTATGGCCGTGGCCATGGTGGCACCCCCTAGCTGAACGCCAGCCCGCCGTCCGGCGTGCCAGTGTCGAATGTACCGGCCACCGACACGTTCGTGCGGAAGGTGGTGCCGGATCCGCCGGTCTGCCACACGGGCGAGCCGCCGCTGTTCATCAGGCCGAACTCCGCGACCTCCACGTGGTACGACGAGGCGTTGTAGCAGTCGTGCGTCCCGCCGTCCACGAGCAGGCTGGACATCTTCTCGGCCAGGTACATGCTCTCCTGCGAGGCCTGTGTGACCGTCCGCGACGCGGCGCTCAGCACGCACCTGCTTCCGTTCCGCGCCCGCATGTAGTTGGCCCAGCCGGAAAGGTTCGAGGCCACCGCGTCCACGCGTATGTGGGAGCTCTCGTCCGCGTCCAGCATCCATGTGCCCGCGCCGACGTCCGACGAGACGCTGAAGTCCGTGTCGTCCAGCTTCGCCGTGCTTCCCTCCTCGGCCGACACCGCGGTCTCGAAGTCGCTCGCGGACAGCTTTCCGCAGAGCAGCGTGGATCCGCAGGACAGCCCGGCCGCGGACTGCGACCCCTGCGAACTCAGCGTCAGGGAGAGCGTGCCGCCCACCTGAACCAGCGAGCCGTTCGTCACCGACACCCCTGTCGATCCGGCGGTTATCGTGGCCGTCAGGTCGTCGGCGACCGTGACTGTCGCGTTCAGGTCGGCGTCAATCGCCGGACCCGACGTGCTCGTCGTCACCGTCGCGCCGACCTGCACCGTCAGGCTCCCGCCCCGGGCCACCGCCATGCCTCGGACGGACGTGCCCATGTCCAGGGTGCCGCCCACCTCCCCTATCGATCCGGTGTCCAGGTACAGGGCCCTGGCGTCTGCCCCGTCCACGTCCAGCCTGCCGCCCGATGGCACGGACACGATTCCGCCGTAAGAGGACTTCACGCCGTCGGACGCGCCGTCCACCGTGAGCTGCCCGGCCACGCTGAGCATGCCGGAGACGACGGCCACGCCCTCGCCGCCCGTCGTGTTGTGGTCTATGATCACGGTGCCGCCGGAGACGATTTCCACCTTCGCCCTGCCGCCCACCTCGATGTACCTGGCCGAGGTCGAGTCCACCGGACCCAGCGTGAAGTCGCGCAACTGCACGAAGACGTTGCCTATGAACTTCATGACGCGGTCGCCGGACACGCCGTCGATGGTCGTGCTCCCGGCGCCCGCCCCGCTCAGCACGATGGCGGGACCCTCCACGCCGGAGACCACCAGCTCGTCGTCCACCACGACCGATCCGGAGAATGTCCCGGATCCGATGTCAATCGTGACCACGGCGTTTATCGCGTTGCCCTTCAGCGTGTCGATGGCGTGCTGCACCGTCTGGTACGGGGACGTCTCGGTGCCGTTGCCGGTCGAGTCGCTGCCGTCGGTGCGCACGTAGATTGTCCTTGCGTCCTTGATGCGGTTGAATCCGCCGACGCCGGTGTTCGTTTTCCACGCGCCCATGTTGTCCGCGCCGGACTCCGGCCGGAACGTGCCGTCCCCATACTGGGCGCAGGTGTCGAAGATGTTCGTCCCGATGTCCTTCAGCGGGCTGTTGAAGTCGAGGTGCGCGTCGTACGGCGGCGACTCGGAGGAGAGGCCTGCCGAGGATGGGGACACGCTGTTGGCGTCCTGGCTGCTGGCGGAGTTCCATGCCGACAGGGTAGCGTAGTCCGTGCCGCCCGCCGACACGACCGCCGTGCTCGGCGTCCCCGCGTAGCCGTTGTAGTCGGCGGTCGACGATACCCCCGCGCCGACGCTCACGTCGGTGTCGCGGGTGCCGCCGAAGATGTTGTTCCTCCATGTGGCCGACCCGGCGCCGCTCACGCTCACGCCGGTGGTCACGTCGAAGAATGTGGATCCGTAGACGCTCATGTCGCCCGAACCCGACGCTCCCGAGGTCATGCCGACCAGCGTGCATGAATGCACGTTCGTGGCCCCGGCGCCACCGGACAGGCCGGTGGTCAGCGTCTCGTCGAACCAGCACCCGAACGCCGTCACGCTGGCCCCGCTGTCCTGGTTGGTGACCGCGACGCCGGTCGCCCCGTCCTTGAACTTGAGTCCTATCAGCTTGACCCATTGTCCGCTGGACAGGTTCGTGATCGCGAGCAGGTTTCCGCTTCCGGGACCGTCCAGGATGCCCTTGGACCACTTCTTGGAGGGGCTGTAGACTATGATCTCAAGCGACTTGCCGTCGATGGTGGTCGCGCCGGCCGTGGCGTATGTCCCGGCCTTCATGCGGATCGTGTCGCCGCTCGCGGCCGCGTTCACGGCCGCCTGGAGGGTCAGCTTGGGCGATCCTGCGGACTTGCCGTCATTGCTGTCGCTGCCGCTGGGGTCCACGTAATAGTAGGCCATTTGCTCCTCCCGGTCTCCACGCAAGTCGGCTGGATGTAAACATTATCAGGCACAAGCGCCCGGCGGGACCAGCCTGACGCAACGCAATCCGCCCTCCGCGATGGTCGGAAGCTGTCGTAGGCCCGATTGCCGGGCCTCCGACACGAAGCGCGCGGCCGCAGTCGCCTTCCTCGGCTCGTAGCAGACGGTGACCCCGCCGTCCGCGTCGGCGGAGACGGTGACCCCGCACAGCAGCCTTTTGACTGGCACAGTCCTCACGCCCGTGTGGCGGGAAGCAACACTTTATCAGCGATGCGCATAACTGTCCTGGCGCGCAATTCTATCGTGCCTTGCCCGGTTAGCGCATGAACCTAGGGGTCACGCCCCCCTCTATCGCCGGAAGGGCCGCAGCGACATCCTCGGAGGTGTACCCTCCGTTGCACCTGGCGTTGAGCAGCCGCGTGAAGCACACCAGGGCCTCCTCCCGTTCGGTGATGCGGCTGGCGTTGACCCCGGTCTCCCGGAGCAGCCACTCGGCGGTTTCGGTGTGGAAAGGCCCCCACTTGCCCGTGGCGTGGACGGTGTTCTCAGGATCGGAGCCGGCCGCCCTAACCCGCTCGCGGCCGAGTATGCAGTAGTTCTCCGAAATCTCCATTCCCAGCCACCGGCGACCGAGTCGCTCCGCAGCCACGAGCGTCGTGCCGGCGCCGCTGAACGGGTCCATAACCAGGTCGCCGGGATTGCTGGACGCCCGGACGATCCGGTGCATGAGGGGTTCCGGCATCTGGTTGTCGTGCCAGACCTGCTTCTCCGAGAACGTGCCGCAGACCCGGGAGAACTCCCCCCATGTCGCGTCCGGCACCTTGCCGTTCGGGTTGGCGCGCTTGTCGCCGTACTCGATCTGCCGGAGGGACGGGACCCTCACCTGCATGTCGTTGAAGACGAACTCCTTGGGGTGGCGGGTGAAGTAGAGTATGTGCGTGTTGCTCTTGGCGAACTTCGTGCTCATGGCCTGCCCGAAGCTGTAGTGCCACACGATCCAGTTGCGGAGGTGGAGGCCCAAATCCGTGCACATGATCTTGGCCTCGGCCACCCATTTCTCGTTGATGGCGAGCCAGAACGAGCCGTCGTCCGTCAGGGTGTCCGGGATCATGGACAGCCATTCCCGCAGCCAGGCGAGGTACTCGTCGTCCGGGCGCCTGTCGCAGAACGACTCGTCGTACTTGCGGCCTAGGTTGAACGGCGGGTCCGCGAACGCCAGCCTCACCGTGCCCGGGGCGACCTGCGGCAGCAACTCTAAGCAGTCTCCATGGTGCAGTTCACAATCCAGTGCCATTCCTAAGCCTCCAGCTATGGGGAACCGAAACACACATATCGCGTGATTCTATCGGGCTGCGGTCTAACTGTCCTACTTGAGTGTGCCTAGTTACAGGACGCACTGTAGGTTCCTGCTTCGGCGAGGCGTGGTTTCGCTGCGGAAACCGCAGCCAGGGCCTTCCTCTCCGCAGGCGTTCCGGCACGAGCTTGGCTCGTGCCAAGTTCCCCGTCGTTCGCGGGTACTTCCAAAAGACCCAACAGGTTCCTCGCCGCGTTCAGGTCCCGATCCAGCCCAAGGCCGCACTCCGGGCAGCGGTACATGCGCTCGCCGAGCGGAAGCTCGGCGCGCACCGCCCCGCAGGCGCTGCACCTCTTGCTGGACGGGAAGAACCTGTCGGCGACCGTGAGCCTGGTCCCGTAGATCAGGCACTTGTACCCGAGCTG
>Ga0180432_10002020_pt1 | contig 31042 bp, 46 predicted proteins | sample SS_ome_10_FD_132414 | JGI IMG/M metagenome (GOLD analysis project Ga0180432, IMG submission 132414) | Hypersaline lake sediment archaeal communities from the Salton Sea, California, USA - SS_1_MS_2 metaG | ecosystem: Environmental > Aquatic > Non-marine Saline and Alkaline > Hypersaline >...
GTCGAGCATCGTTTCGCTTTCGAGTGGAGAAAAGACGCTTTCCAGGAGGGGGTCGAGTGGGCCTTGGAAATGCTTTTAAAAGAAAAACCCAAAAAGAGACCAGAGGGCGACGTGCTGTCTGGTCAGTTAAAATTATTCGAGGAGAGTTAAAATGTTTCCATGTTTAAAGAGGAGAAAACCTCCAGTTAAAACACCCGATTTAAAACCAGGAGAGGGAAAAGTCCCAGATTTCACTCCGCCAGAACTTGCGGAAAAATTGGTCCGTCAGTTTAATAACTTGGAGATTGAGGTCCAGGGACGCCAGAAAAGGAGCCATGTTGCATGGTATGTAAAAAAGGCCTTATCTCAAAAAGAGCACTATTTAAAAGTCCAGGCGTTTCTCCGCGTAGAACTAGGAAGGGCTATCGATTGGCGTATTATCGCGGCTCTGCATGGAATGGAGGCGAGTTTTGATCTCTCTAAATCTATTCATTCTGGAGAGCCATGGAATAGAAAAACGAAATTAGTACCAAAAGGGCGAGGGCCATTTTCCTCGTTTGAGGAGGCTTGTTTGGACGCTTTTGGGATTAAACGTCGTCCAAGTGAGTGGGATATCGCAAACACTCTAAATTTTTGCGAGAGATTTAATGGCCTTGGATATCGCCGTAAAAGGATGAATAGTCCTTATATCTGGAGCTATTCAAACTACCAGCCTGTCGGAAAGTATGTCCGCGATCATGTTTTTGATCCGAAAGCCGTCTCTCTCCAGGTCGGAGTCGCTGTTATTCTAAAAGAGTTAGGCTTTAAAGGAGTTTAATGGATAAGAGAGCCCACCTCATAACAGCTTTTGAACACGCCGAGGAGTTATTGCAGCGTCAGGCCATGGAGTCTCTCCTCGGTTTCACTCTCTACACTATGCCAGGGTATCGAGTAAACTGGCACCACCGGGCTCTATGTCAAAAACTCGACGATTTCGTCCATAAAAAAATTAAGAGATTAATGGTTTTTATGCCTCCTAGGCATGGAAAATCTGAGCTCGGGTCCAGGCGGACCCCTGCTTTTATTTTTGGACATTATCCCCAAAGGCGAATTATCGGGACCAGTTACTCCGACGATCTCGCCGCTAAAATGAATAGGGACATAAAAAGAATCATGGCAGAGGATCCCTATAGGCGCTTATTTCCCGATAGTTTTCTAAATAATCAAAAAGGCGCTGCGAATAAAGGAAACTGGATTAATAACTCCTCTGAATTTGAAATCGTAGAAAAAGGTGGGGGTTATCGATCCGCAGGTGTGGGCGTGGGGATCACTGGTATGGGGTGCGACTATTTGATTATCGACGACCCTTTTAAAGATTCAAAACAGGCAGACTCTCCGACTTATCGAGAGGCAGTCTGGGACTGGTATAACACCACCTCGAAAACTCGTCTCCAGGCGGGGGGATCTATTTTAATTATCCTGACCCGATGGCACGAGGACGATCTGGCCGGGCGACTTTTGGAGCAGCAAAAATCTAACCCAAAAGCCGATAAATGGGAGGTCGTGCAGTTTGAGGCAGTAAAAGACACCACAGCAAACCCTGAGGACCCTAGAGATTTCGGAGAGGCTTTATGGCCATCCGAATTTAACGAGGCTTTTATGGAGGGTGTCCAGGCCGGAATGCCTGCTCGTTTCTGGAATGCTCTTTATCAGCAGAGACCTAGCGCCATGCAGGGAAATATTATCGACCGCTCAAAAGTTAATTTTTACGGCGGTCCGACAGGTGCCCCTTTACCTGAAAAATTTAGAGCTACCTGTCACTCCTGGGATTTCACGTTTAAAGAATCTAAGGACTCTGACTATGTCGTGGGGACAGTATGGGGAGCAGATAAGTCAGATTTTTACCTCCTGGATCGCGTTCGCGACAGGATGGGTTTTACAAAATCTCTCCAGGCGGCTAAGGATCTGGCGCGGCGCTGGCCTAATTATAGTGCTATACTGGTAGAGGAAAAGGCAAACGGCGCGGCGATTATCGACGTCCTTAAAAGGGAACTTTCCAGGATAGTCCCGATAATCCCTAAAGAGAGTAAAGTCGCTCGTTTTGAGGCAGTCTCTCCTCTTTTTGATGCAGGAAATATCTGGCTCCCGCATCCGTCGATAGCCCCATGGGTGGACGAGTTTTTAGATGAGTTATGCACCTTTCCGAACGGTGCGACAGACGACCAGGTCGATAGTGCCAGTCAGGCTTTAAACTGGCTCGACGGGAAAACCCGATCGTCTATTTTCAAGCTCGCCCAGTTATAGTTAAATGGAATGGACTAAATATTTAAGGAGGCCACGGCCATGGATAAGACCAAAAAACAGGATAACTCTACTCCTGTAAACACAGCCAAACTTTTCGACTCAATGTCTCACCTTTTAGCGGAAATTAACCCTGGGGGATGGCATAACAAAAGCACAGGTCTAGGTGTTTCTGGAAAAGATAAACGTCTAGGGGCTGGAGTCTCTTATAGAAATTTAACAGAGCCAGAGGTGGAGCAGCTTTTCGGTGCTGACGATATCGCTGGTCGAGTAGTTACCGAGCCCGCCGATCTGGCCACTAAAAACTGGGTTAAATTAGACGTCTCTATCGAAGAGGGCGGCTCCGAAATGGAGGACGACCTAAAGGACGAGGAGGAGAGGCTTTTTCTCCAGGAGCGAGTTTTTGAGGCTTTCGAGTGGTCTAGGCTTTATGGTGGGGCTGGGATTTTTATCGCTGTCGACGACGGAAAAGATTTATCAGAGCCATTGGATTTAAACTCCGTTAGGAAAATTAGAAACTTAGCCGTCCTCCAGAGGTGGGAACTGCATAGTTTTGAGATCGACTATAATCTAGAGAGTCCTAATTTTATGCTACCTCGTCTCTATCAAATTGGAGCCCGTGGAGCCGTGGGGTCAGGATCCAAAATAGTCCACTGGACCAGGATCGCTCGTTTTGATGGCCCTCGTTTACCGAGACAGCTTTTCGAGAGAAATAATTACTGGGGAGACTCAGTTTTAACTCGTCTTTATAACGTACTGAGAAACTTTAATTTATCACATGACTCTAGTGCTACGATCATGCAGGATTTTCGTCAGGCCATTATCAAAATTAAAGGTCTAGCCGATATCGTTGCTAGTGGAAACGCTGACGTCCTGAGAAATAGAATCGAGACGATGAATCTATCTAAATCCGTTTTAGGTGCTGTCGTGCTCGACGACGAGGAGAGTATGGAAAACCTCGCCACTACCTTAAACGGGGTAGAGAATCTACTGGATAAGATTAACCATAGATTAGTCGCCGCCACTGGTTTGCCTCATACTATGATTCTAGGAGAGGGGGCGACTGGGACACTCGGCGGAGGTGGAGAATCTGAGCGAAAGCAGATAAATAGCCTTATTTCAGGATTTCAACAAAAGCACATTAAAAAACCATTAACGCAGATTTACAGAGTTATAATGGCCCAGCGTCGGGGACCAACTAGGGGACAGCAGTTAGAGTCCTTTTCTTTTGAATTTAACGACGTTTTCGAGCCTACTGAAATGGAAAAAGCAGAGCTTAGAAATAAGCAGGCCGATACGGACTCGAAATATATAGCCGATCAGGTATTAACTCCAGACGAGGTTAGAGATTCTCGTTTCGGTGGTGAGGAGTACACTATCGAAACCACTATCGAAAAGGACGGGGACGATTTTGATCCAGACTTAGAGGATCCAACTCTCCGAGATCCAATGGAGTCGGACGATGTCGAGGAGTGATAATTTCGGAGCTAAAACTTTAGTAGAGAATATCGTCGACCTTAATCGACAGCAAGGTAGAAAACCTAGAAAACAGCGGGGAAAGCCTGCTGTTAGGAGTATTGAGCCCAGAGCTCTGGAAAAGCAGTATCAAAAAAGACTCACTAGAATCATTAAAGAGTTTAAAAAAATTGTTAAGGTTAATATCGTTTCCCAGTTACCTGCTTTAGTCGCCGAGGCTGATATCGCGAAAGGAAAGCAGGATCACGCTCGACTCGATCAGTCAGTTTTTACGAAAGTTAGGTCGCTCGTCCAGGCCACTAGGTCAGGTTTAGAGGGCCTTTATTCTCGTGATGAAATTTCAAAACAGGCGAGAGAGGCAGCCGGAACGGTCGACCGATTTAATAAGGATAAGTTAAATAAGACTTATAAAGCATTGGTCGGGATTGATCTGGCCATGGACGACCCCTTTATCACTGAAATGTTAAATATTTTTGCAGAGGATAACGCCGAGCTGATTATCAATATTTCGGATAATGTTATGTCAGGTATCCAGACAGAAATAACACGGGGTTTAAGAAAAGGGACACGAGCTCCTCAAATAGCCCAGAAAATCCTGGGGAGAGTAAAAGATAAAGAGGGGTTTAAATCGGTGTTTGCAAAGGCCGAGACCAGAGCTAAACTTATAGCGCGAGATCAGATAAACAAACTTAATGGCGACCTGAATAGACAGAGACAGGAAACCGTCGGAGTTAAAAAATATATCTGGAGAACCTCGCGAGACGAGAGGGTCCGAGATAGTCACCAGTTAGAGGGTGAGATTTTTACCTGGACAGGGACTAAGTCGGAAAGTGGAAAATCAAAGCCTAGAGGTGGGTTAAATCCAGGAGAGGATTTTAACTGTCGCTGCTGGGCAGAGCCATTTTTTGAGGACCTCTAACGATTGATTTATTTAATGCTGAGGGTATAATAAAACCGTGAAAGCTCAAAGGACTGACTTTTTAAAACTCGACGGAATGGAGACGACCGCGCAAGGCTTTTTGCGGTTTCCTGTTTTTATGGGTCGTACTGGCGTCCAGATTTATCGGAAAGCTGACGGCTCTATCGTTAAAGAGTTTCGACCTCCAGAGGAGGTTTTTCGCGAGGAGACCATGGCCGGACTCCGAGGTATCCCTGTAACTAATAACCACCCGTCTAGTGATGTGACTCCAGAAAATTTTAAGGATCTCGCTGTCGGTTATGGTAGCGACCAGGTCGACCGCATAGATGGTGAGGGGGTTAGTTACCAGAGAGGTTTTGTAACTATTGCAGACGCTCAGGCCATAAGGGATATTCAGGACGGAAAAGTGGAGGTTTCTCTAGGTTACGATGTGGCCATCGATGAAACCCCAGGAGACTATAATGGTCTCGTTTATGATGTTATCCAGCGAAATATTACACCTAATCATTTAGCTCTAGTCGATAAAGGCAGGGCAGGCTCCGAGGTGCGACTCCGTTTAGACTCCGAGGACGCCGTTATGGTTAACGATAACGATAGCTGTAAACCATTTAAGGAGGATTTAGCTATGGAAAAAATTAAAATCGGGGATAAGGAGTACGAGGTTTCAAAAGAGGCTAAGGACGCTATCCAAGGAATGTTAAAAGAAAAAGACTCAGAACTTGAGAAAATGAAGTCTGACATGGAGGGAATGAAAAAAGAAAAATCCGACATGGAGGGCGAGAAAAAATCCGCTGAGGAAAAAGCCGACTCACTAGAGGCCAAAGTAGACGGACTAACAGCCGATCTAGAAAAAGCCAAAGGTCAGAGAAACGACGCTGATATCCTAAAGCTGGTTAAAGAGCGTAAATTCGTTGAAAAAGTAGCGGAGCGAGTTCTAGACGAGGAAAGCGTTAAGAAAATCGATTCTATCGACGACACTCAGGAAATTAAAAGAATGGTTATTAAGACCGAATTTCCAGAGGCGGACCTAGCTGATAAGTCTAGCGCATACGTTAATGCTCGTTTCGACCACTTGGCTGAAAGCCTTGATAAGTCGAGCGAGGAAAATAACGACGCTGGGAAAGCTTTCCAAGCTGGTCGTAAAGATAAAAAAGACGAGGGCGATCTCGAAAAGAAACGTCAGGACAGACAGGAAAAAATCCAAAACGCTTGGCAGGAACCTATCGGGAAATCTCGTAACTCATAACCCTAAGGCTTAAGGAGGCAACTATGCAAACAGCCGTAAACGAGCAAAAAGGACTAGTCGAAGGTCAAAAAGTAGACCTAGGAAACGACGACGTTCTTAGTTATCTCGCCGAGGGGAGCTCGATCCCTTTTGGTGTTTTTGTATCACTTGGAACCAATAAAGATGGCCAAGTTAAACTACCTGGATCTGCTGGAGATTTAGGAGCTAAAGCCGTTAGAGGTGTAGCTCTGAGAACTCACACGCAAGTAAATGGACTAGCCGCTGGCTTAACCGTTGCTGCTGAGTATGCAGAAAAAGACATGGTTTCTGTTTTAGGAAAAGGTCGTGTGGCCGTAAAAATGGAAACTGCTTTCACTCCAGACGACGCCGTAGAGGTTCGTTATGCTGGGTCTGGACAGTTAGGAGCTGCCCGCGTTGGTAACGTAGGTGGAGAAACTGCCCCAGTGAGTGGTGTTAGAATCATTAACTCAGGTCAGGCTGGCGATATCGCTATCCTTGATCTATCGCTATAAGGGGGTAGAGCGTGAAAACATTTAAAAACCTCGATATGCAGAGCCGCCAGGACGCCGACGAGACAGCGTTTTTCCTCCGTGAACTTGAGCATATCAAAGCCAAAACACACGACATTGTTTTTCCTGAGCTGAAAGCCCGTGTCGTTATTCCAGTTAGTTTCGAGGCCGGATCTGAAGCTGAGGCCATTACTTATCAACAGTTTGAGCAAACAGGTTTCGCTAAACTTATCTCAAATTACGCTGCGGACCTACCTCGTGTAGATATCCTTGGACGTGAGTTTAGCCAAAAGGTTAAATCTATTGGTGATAGCTATGGTTTCTCTGTTCAAGAGATTAGAGCCGCTGCTAAAACTGGTAGAAATATTAACCAAAAGAAATCTAGAGCTGCTCGTAGAGCTCAAATGTCTAAGGAAAATAACTTAGCATTTTTCGGAGACTCTGGTGCTGGTTTCCTAGGTTTCCTTAACCACCCTAACGTGTCTATCACTACTATCCCTAATGATGGGACTGGGTCGTCTACTGAGTGGATCAACAAGACTCCAGATCAAGTTTTAAGAGACATGAATTTACTTTTTAGAGCTATCTTTAGCGTTTCTAAAGGTGTTGAGTTTGGTAACACTCTCCTTTTACCTTTAGAACAGCATAGCCTGATTTTCGACACTCCTCGCGCCTCTGGTAGTGATATGTCGATCGGTAAATGGTTCTTAGAGAATAATCCTCACGCAGAATCTATCGACTGGCTTAATGAGCTAGAGGGTGCTGGAGCTGGATCTACTGATAGAATGATGGCCTATCATAGAAACCCGGATAAGGTTACTATGGAAGTTCCACAAGACTATGAGGAGTTCCCTGCTCAGGAGAGAGGTCTGGAAATGATTATCCCGGCCCATTCTCGTTACGGTGGGATCCTTTTCTATTATCCACTGTCTGCCTCTTATGGTGACGGTATTTAATAGACCCAAAGTTAAAACCAAAAGGGCGGCATAATCGCTGCCCTTTTTTTCTAAACCTGGAGAAAAAAATGTTAATTAAAAGTAATGAAGCAAGGGCCAGAGCCATCGGCGTTCAAATTGGAAAGGCCTCTGATAAAAATTCGATGAAAAAGAACGCTGTTAAAATCGTTAAACTTTTACCAGGGCTTAATGAGCTTTCGGACGAGGTTTACGAGGGTTTAAAAAACCATAAAATTTTCCAAGCCGAGTTAGAGGCTGGAGTTTTCAAAGTCGTAAAAGAAAAAGATTCGACTAAAAAAGAAATGGACGACGCCGCTAAGGCTGGAGAGCGTGGTCAGGGCGATAAAGCTCTACCTGCTAAAGCTAAAGAGGCTATCGCTGCTGTTAAACAGTGTCTAAACTTGGAAAATCTTAACAAGTGGTTAGAGAGCGAAGAGAGAGCCACTGTTAGAAAAGCGATCGAGGATCAGATTAAGCATTGCAGTCTGACTCCTGAGGAGCGCGCGGCCATGCAGGCCCAGTAGGGAGCTAAATGTCTGCTACAACTGAATTTAAAAAACTTTTCGAGGTACTAGCGTCAGAGTTTAAAGATACTCCGACGCCAGTCCTCGACTGTCTATACGATGAGTTTGCTAAAGACGTTCCCGCTGATCCATGGGGAGACGTTCAAACTAGGGCCCATGTTTATTTAGTGGCCCATGCCCTCAAAATGGAACAGAGAGACGGTAGGGTCGGAGGTGTCACCTCTGAAACCGTAGGATCTCTATCTCGCAGTTATGGGGGACTTTCCAGTGTCGAGGACGACCTGGATTTAACTAGCTATGGTGTGAAATTTAAAAGACTTCGCAGACAGCTAGTTATTTCGCCTTTCGTAGTTTGCTAGGAGGCGTTTATGGCCAAAAACGAAACAAAAGAAAAGGACCTAGGGGCTGCTAGGATTCTTAAAGAGATGGCCAAACTCGAAAAACAGCCTTTCGTAAAAACAGGACTACCAGCCGAGGGCCAAGACACTGAGGCAAACCATGAGGATAGCGAAGGTTTAACTAATTTAGACCTGGGTTTTATCCATGAGTTTGGAAATCCTGACCAAAATATCCCAGAGCGTTCCCATGTTAGGGCCGCTTTCGATAATAACAAAAAAGACCTCCAAAAAATGACCGACACCCTGGCGGGGAAAATATTAGACGGAAAAGAAACCGTCGAGTCCTCTTTAGATAAAATCGGTCTAAAAAAGGTCGCTAATATCCAAAATCTCGTTAGATCAGGAGAGGAGCTCGAGGAGCTTTCGGAGACGACTAAAAAAATCAGACTAAAAAAGACTGGAGACTCTGACCCGACACCGCTAATCGACACGGCTCAATATTTAAACTCTATTACTAGCGTAAAGAAAATGGAAAAGGAGTCAGATTTTGAGTAGATCACTTATAAGCTCTTTTAAATCAACCGAAATAGAGGTCGAACGCTATGGCGAGGGGCGTTTTGTTAAAGGTCGTTTCCAAAAGGGAGACCTAAGCAAAATGAAAATGCTGGCTAGTGTCCAGCCTTTATCTGCTAAAGAAATTCAACTACTACCCGAGGGGCGTCGAGAAACTGACAGTAAAAAGGTTTTTACCAGCGAGCGCCTTTTTACTAACGACACCCTAGCTCAAACTAGCGCCGATGTGTTAATCTATAAGGGAAAAAAATACGAGGTCCATAAAGTTACTGACTGGTCGGACCACACTGATCTCCCGCATTTTGAATGTGTGGCGATTTTAATAGACCCACAAGGTAGTGAGGACTAATGATATCAAGGACGAAACTGGAAAATGTCTGGTTTAAAGCGATCGACAGGTTTACTCCTGACGATTTCACCGTCGTTGTCGCCGAGGAGTTAATCGGAGAAAACAGGCCAGAAGTCCCTAAGCCTTATATAACCCTTAAATTAATATCTGGACCGATACCCGAGGGAATAACTGAAAACGTGCGTGTGGATAATGGGAAAAGGATTTTATCCTCTCTTAGGACCTACACTGTCTCTCTCCAGGGCTTTGGGGCGGGGGCGCATGACGCTCTCGCCTCTCTCTGTACGTTACTTTATGGGGAAACTCTCCCTAACTTCTTATCTGAAAAAGCGGAAATCGCTATCCAAAATAGAGGGCAGGTCGCAGATATTTCAGCTAAAAAAAATGTAGGCTTTGAGCGTCGAGCTAGTCTTGATGTAATTTTTCACGTCCCTAATAACGTCGTGGAAAACCTAGACGTTATCGAAACCGTAGAAATCGGTGGAAATATTTTAAGAGAGGACTGCACACCTAAAGAGGTGTCGCCTATAACTATAACTAAACCATAAACCCAAAAAGGAGCGGTAAAATGGCAAACATTAACGAGATCGTCGAAGTACAGATCGACCGTTTAACAAAGCTCCCGACTCGTGTAGGTTTTGGGACGCCTCTAGTAGTGGACGAAAATACCGTCCAGGATGCTGGAGACGTTGACACTTTTTCGGAGGTGCAGGACCTAATCGACGAGGGATTTTCATCGGGAGACGAGGCTGTTAAAGCTTTTACAGCTATGTTTTCTCAAAAACCTAGACCAGTAGAGGCTCGCTTAGCGAGAAAAGAAACTAACGTCGCTAAAATTGTGGAGATTAATATCGACACAGTGGCAAACTCTACTAACTACACAGTGACTCTAAATGGAGTGGATTTCGTTTACGCCTCCTCAGGTGCGGCGACAGCTACCGAAATTAGAGACGGATTAAAGGCCTTAATCGGCGCTGATCCTGCTTATACTGTGGCGGACGTTGACGCTGACACTTTTTCTATTACGGCCGTGACTGCTGGATTAGATTTTAGTGTGGTCGTTGACGCAAACATGAGTTTTTCAGTATCGACTGCAAACCTCGGAATGTTTGAGGAGCTTTCGCGCATTCAAACTAAAGAGCCGGATTGGTATTTCCTAATTAGTACGTCTCGCGACGAGGTAGATATCCTTGAGGCCGCTAGGTGGATCGAGGCGCAGGTTAAGCTTTACTTTTTCGAGACTGACGAGGCTAATATCAAAGACCAAACAGAGTCAGAGGATAGCTCGACAGTGGCCTACCAACTTAAGGCCCTATCTCGTGAGAGAACAGCATGGATCTGGACTAAGACCGATAACCTTGGAAACTATCCTGCGGCTGCATGGGTAGGAAAACTTGGACCTAAGGACCCTGGGACAGTTACCTGGAAATTTAAAAATCTCGCTGGGGTACTGCCTGACGACGAACTGTCTGGAGCTGAGGAAAAAAATATCCGCGATAAAAACGGAAACTATTACGCCACAGTGGCCGGAAACGGGATTATCGCCTCTGAGGGTGTGGTCGCCTCTGGAGAGTTTATCGATATCATGCGCGGGACTGACGCGCTTTCGAGACGTATCCAGGAAGAGGTTTTCTTTATTTTCCTTAACGAGGATAAAGTGGACTACACCGATAAAGGTGTCGAGCAGCTTGTTAACGGTGCTAAGGCAGCGACTAATGAGTTTACAGGAGACGGTCAACTTCTTAAATCTGACCCTGCTCCGACTTTTTCAACTGTGCCAGTAGCGGAAAAGTCTAAGCTCGATAGAGGGGCCAGGATTTACGACGATATCGAGTTCGAGGCCGAGTATGCTGGAGCTATCCATAAAACCAAAATCAAAGGACGCATTTCCGTCTAAAGGAGTAAACCATGTCACTTAAGACTTATAATTTTAAGGACGTTGCTGTTATTTTCGGGACTCGCGCCCTGTCTGGTATCGCCGAGGGTGGTGTCCAGATAACTCGCTTAACTGATTCTTTTACTGACCAGGTGGGAGCTGACGGCGAGGTGGTTAGATCGAGAACTAACGATAAAAGAGGCGACGCCGTTGTTAACCTTTTGCAGTCCAGTGATTCTAACGACTATCTTTCGGAGTCTATGGTCGCTGACGAGAACACTGGAGCAGGTGTCAAACCTTTGACCATTAAAGATAATAGTGGTCGCACACTCGCTTTCGCGAGACAGGCGTGGGTAGTTAAACCAGCCGCCTCTGCTCTCGGTAGAGAGGCGGGAGAACGTGCCTGGACTATCAGATGCGCCGACCTAGATATTTTCGTAGGCGGTAACTAAATTAAAAACTAAATCGGGACCTCTGCCCTGGGGTCCTGGTTTTTTTACCTGGAGGAGATAATGGCTCGAAAAATTGAGGAGCACACTTTTAAGTACGAGGACGATAATGGGGAAATGCAGGAGATCACTCTCACATTTACGCAGTTTAAACCTAGTGTCGCTATCAAAATGCAGGCCCGTTTCGCTAAAATTTTTAGTGGACCTGCTGGAAAACTTCTTAACACTTTTATCGAAATGGAAAAGTCAGAGGCGGACTCTGTTCTCGACGTTGACCTTTCAGATTTCGGAGGCGCGATCGAATCTCTCGGAGATAGACTCGACGAGGATCATGTCGTGGACACGCTTAATTTACTTTTTAAATCCGTACTTATCGGAAACAAAACCCTGCACGTCGACCATGATATTTTCGTCGGAAACACAGGGGATATTTTTAAAGTCGCAAAAATCGCTCTGGAGGTTAATTTCGGGGATTTTTTCGCCGTCCTGTCCGGCCTCGGAAAAAGGTTCCAGGGAAAGCTGGGCAGAATTACGACCCTGGAGAAACCTATGTCGAGTGGTATATCTGGAGAGTAGTACTCGGGGGAATAGCTACCAGGACCGAAATCGAGGAGTCCTGGTCCCTGTGCGATCTCGCAGACGCTCACGAGGTCTTAGACGTGAGAGAGGAGGCAGAGGCTTTTTACTCTCAAGTAAAGGAATGATTTATGGCCACTGTTAGAGAGTTAGTTACTGTTTGGGGTTTTGATATCGACGATAAACCCCTTAAAAACATGGAAAAGGGAGTTAAGGATATTTCCGACGGGCTTAAAGTAGTCGGTGGGATCGCTTTAGCTGCTGGGGCTACTCTTTTCGGTATGGCCAAAAGCACGTCGCTCGCGGGTGAGGAGCTCGCTAAAACAAGCGAGGAGCTTTTAATAACCTCGGACGCTCTCCAAGAGTATCGTTTCGCCGCCGAACAGGTGGGGCTTTCAACTGAAGAAATGGACGAGGCTTTTCGATCTCTTAAAAAAACTATCGGAGAGGCTCGACTAGGTTTTGGATCTGGTAGAACTGGAATGGAACTACTCTCGAGAGAGACTGGAGTCCTGCTCGATTTAACAGGATCCCAGGAGGAGCAGTTTGATAAAATCGTTAACTCTTTAGCGAAAGTAAAAGACGAAACGAAACGAGCCGCTATCGCAGAGCAGTTTTTCGGAGGCGCAGGCCAGAAAATTTCTGTAATGCTTAAGAATGGGACTAAGGATTTAAACGCCTACAGGGAGGAGTTTAGGGAGCTCGGTGGGGTTATGTCTAAAGACGCGATCGAAGCGTCTCGCCAGTTTGAAAGGGCCCAGAGGCAGATTTTCGCCATTTTAAAAGGTATCCGAAACGAAATCGGAGCCGAGCTTTTACCTATCCTTAATGAATTAACAGCCGAGTTTAAAGAGTGGTTTAAATCCAATAGGGATCTAATTAAACAAAATGTTAAAGCTACCATTAGGGTTTTAGTCGATATCTTTAAAACTTTCGTAATAGTTTTAAAACAGTCTTTTAATTTCGTTACTCGCTTAACTGATAGAATGGGCGGACTTGAGAGAGTCGCGAAAATGGTTTTTAAAATATTAGCGGCTATCATGGCCCTAAAGATAGCGACAGGTTTCGGGACTATGGTTCTGTCCGCCTGGCAGCTTATCGGAGTGATGAAAAAACTAGGAACCGCTGCCCTTATAGCTAAAACTAAACTCTTAGCCCTACCCTTAGCTATTACTGCTATCGTCGCTGCGATCGCTTTGGTCGCTGAGGATTTTGCAAGTTTTTCAGAAGGTAGAGACTCTGTCGTCGGTCGAATTATCGAGGGTATCGACGAAATGATTAAGAATGTTAAGGAGCGTTTCGGATTTTTAGGAACGGTTATACAAGGTGCCTTGATCGGTATATTAACCCCTGTTAGAGCGGTGGTTAATGGTATTAGATCAATCGGGACCGTTATCGACATGGTAAAAGGAAAGGTCGGGGTTTTAACTGGTCTTAAAAATATTGGTGGACGAATTTTAAACACTCTAGGGATCGGAGAGAGTGTACTGTCTGGCGCTGGAATGTTTGGCCTTGATAACACTTTAGGATCCAAAAAAATGAACGACGCCAGGAGACAGGCTAGAGTTACTGGACCAGTTACAGCAGCTCCCAAAAGCATAACCCAAAACCAGACGACTAATCAGGTCGAGGGAAAATTTGATATCAACGTGACAGGACTACCTCCAGAGCAAGCCCAGCAGGCAGCTCGAGACGGTTTCGCTGACGTGTTTAAAACTACTTTAAGACAGACTCAAAGGGATTTAACCCCAGAGGTCGAGAGGTAAACTATGGCGCTTTTAAGTTTAATTTTTAATCGCCCAGTGAGGGCCCAGGTCGGGGCCATGCAGCTCGACGCCTCTCTCCAGGAGAATCATGCGAGACAGGCCACAGTTAGCCAGTCCCCTATTGAAAATGGCTCTAATATCGCTGACCATATCACTTTAAGCCCGATTAAACTCAGTTTAACGGGGATTATTTCAGACACACCATTAACCTTAATTAGCTCTTTAGTGGGAACTGGAGTCGGTGCAGTTACCGACGTCGTCGGAGACTCTTTAGGTGGTATCGGAAAAACCGCCGCCGCCGCTGGAGTCGGGTCTATTGGTGGATTAGTACAGGGGACGCCAAAAAAGCCAGAGGATGCTTTTAAATATCTCGAGGAGCTTTACGAAAATAGAGTCCCTTTTACCGTAGTGACTAAATTAAAACGCTACGAAAACATGGTTATCGCCTCTTTAAATGTCCCTCGAAATGCCCAGATCGGGAAAGGCCTCCAGTTTAGTTTAGAAATGGAGCAGGTTACTATCGTACAAAGTTCGGTAGTAAAAATCCCAGCTTTTCAACTTAAAGGAGACTCGGCAAACCGTGGACAGTCGACTACCCCATTAAATAAACAGTCCTCAAAAACAGCAAAACCAGAGACAGAGAGAAAATCTAGTTTTCTCCTCCAGGGTTTTCAGAAAATAGGAGTTTTTAACTAATGGCCGCTTTAGAGTTACCTGTTAGATCAGACGTTAAATCCTACACTTTCACAGTCGAATTAGACGGGACGCTTTATACGTTACGTTTCAAATATAACGACAGGACAGAACTCTGGACCATGGATATCGCCGACGCGATTAATAACGATATTTTAAATGGTGTCAGACTTTTGACTAATATAGCTTTGATCGACGTAGTTAAAGAGGGGATACCTCCAGGAGAATTTATTTTAATCGATGAAACTGGAGAGGATAGAAACCCAGGCGAAAACGACCTAGGAAATGATGTAAAACTAATTTACCAGGAGGCCAGTTAATGCTGATTTTTTGCTTTTTAGGTTTCCATAAATATAGAGAGATAACTAATTTCGTCTCTTATAAAGTTTATAAATGCGAAAAATGCGGGAAAAGGATTAGAGTTAATAAATGAGCCTACCAGAAAACTCTCTATTTATAAGATCCCACGAGCTCGTTATCGGTCCTAAGGTGACTGGTTTGGCGTCAAATATCGAACCGCCAAACGCTCGTCGATTCTTTAATAGGGTTAATTTTTCAATCGAGAAAACCTCTACTCCCGATCCTAATAAATCTAAAATATCTATCTATAACATTTCCCAGGAGAGTCGAAATTTCCTGGAGCAGTCCGATTTATTACTATTTTTAAAAGCTGGATTTCAGGACGAAATATCTAATATTTTTATCGGAGATATTTTAAGGCGAGAGGCCTCTCGTAGTGGTCCAGACGTTATTTACACTCTCGAGTGTGGAGACTCTGAGGGGATTATATCGAGGGCCCATGTCGATATTGGACTAGGTCCTGGCGCTACTAATGTGCAGCTATTTAATCTCGCAGCGGAAAAACTTGGATTAACCCTAGGGATTAAAAAGGGAATAGTTACTCGTGTTTTTAAAAATGGTTTTTCTTTTTCAGGTTTAGCCTCTGATTTACTAACCCAGCAAACTGTTAATATTGGTCTAGAGTGGTCTGTCCAAGATGGCGAGCTGCGAATCATGCCAAAAGACGAGGACGATGGCGAGGAGGCCGTAGTTATTTCGCCCGAGACAGGGTTAATAGGGTTTCCTACTAAAACTCCAGACGGTGTTAAATTTACCTCTCTCCTTAATCCAAAACTAAGACCTGGGAGAGCTGTAAAAATAGAATCTAAACAGTTTTTTGGACAGACTGGACCTAACGCGAACTTGATCGCGTCGACGTCTCTAATTGAGTCTGGGTCTATTGTTAAAGTCAGAAAAGCGACCTTTACAGGAGACACCCGAGAGGGACAGTGGGTTACTGAGGTCGAGGCAGTTTTACCTCTAACAGGAGCTAGTGTTTAATGGCGACAGATAGCGAGGAGAGTTTACCACTCAGCCAGATAATTAAACTAGGGGTCGAAAAGGCCCTGTGTGATGTTAATACGGCCATGCCTGCCCGCGTGGTTAGTTATAATGCTGGTAAAAATTTAGCTGTCGTCCAGCCTGCTTTTCAAAGGAAATATAAGTCCGAAAATAGTGCTATTAACCTACCTACTATCTCAAACGTCCCTGTAATGTTTCAACGCCAGGGCGACGCCCAGTTAACATTTCCCGTTAATGCTGGAGATCAAGGTTTATTAATATTTAATCAAAGGTCTATAGACTCCTGGATCGACGAGGGTGGAGAGGTGGATCCTCAAGACTCCAGAAAATTCGCCTTATCCGATGCGGTATTTTTGCCAGGATTACACGCACAGTCGAGTCCTTTAGTCCGAAAAGGGGCGAGTACCTCGACAGAGCTCCGTTATAAAGACACGTTTCTAGAAATAAAAGAAAATGGAAATGTGATTTTAAATATTAAGGACCAGTCCTTTATCGAAGCTTATAACGATGGTAAATTTAAAATAAGAAATAGTGACGAGGAGCTTTTTACGATTTTATCGGAACTCCTCCAGATATTAGGAACCACGACGACTAACACGATTTTCGGGCCTATGCGTTTAAATGACCACCCGGCTATCCTGGATTTAAAAACTCGTCTGGACACTCTTAAAAAGGGGTAACGGAATGCCTTTAAATAATACTCGCTGGGGAGACGCGATCGCTGCTAGGGTTTTGGCCCTCGCTGTCGCTGACGATGCGCCGATAACTATCGGTGGACTCCAGCAGGTATGGCGAGCCGTTAAGGACGAGGATATTATAGAGTGGGCTGCTAATGGAACTATCACTCTTTTGGCCGGAGATATTTTAGTCCCGGCCTCCGCTACACTTTTAGACTCTACAGGAAATCCCTGCACAGGTTTTACACAGTCAGGGGTCCCGTCTACGTTTACAGGGAGGATCAGTTAATGAGCCAGCTTAAACAAACAGACGACGGCGATTTAGCGATCGAAAATAACAGTTTTTCACTTGTTACCGAGTCGGAGGAGATTCGCCAGAGAATCAAACAAAACCTCCAAACTTTTCTAGGTGAGTGGTTTTTAGATACCACTCTCGGAGTCCCTTATTTTCAGGTGGTTTTTGATAAAAATTCTCCTCCTAGTCTTATTGAGGACGTTTTTAAAGCAGCTATTTTAGAAACTGAGGGAGTCGTCGAATTAGTAGAGTTTACTGATCTCGACCTGGACTCTGCCACGAGAGAGTTAACTGTGGATTTTAGCTATCGGGATTTATTCTCTGACAGTGTTTTAAATTTTAACGAGGTGGTTTTACCATGAGTTTTGGAATAACAGACGACGGATTTAAAAGGAAACGCCTGGAGGATATCCAGACAGAAACCGCTGAGGATTTCGCTGGCTTTTTTGGTGACGAGTTCGACCTCGATCCCAGAACTCCCGAGGGTCAAATTAAAGCTTTATTAGACGAGCGTTTCGCTGTTTTATGGGAGGCCTTAGAGGCTAAATATTTTGCAGGATACCCCAGGAGCGCCACAGGAGTTAATAAGGATCGCGCTGTCTCTTTAGTAGGATTAGGGCGAGAGGGTGCTTTAGCCTCTGTCGTTACTAGAGGTGTGGCCTACGGTGTTTTGGGAACCGTCTTGGATGCTGCGACCCCTATCGTTATTTCAGTCCAAGGAAACCCTAATTCTAGATTTAGATTAAATGAAAGTTCTGTTATATCCATTCCCGCCGTTGACGAAATCCAGAAAATCGATTTCGATCAGGATCCTACCTCAGGAGATTTTAAATTAACCTTTGATGGCCAAACGACAGCAGTCATTAATTTTAATGATAACGCCGCCGCTATCCAGGTAAAATTGGAAACCCTTTCAAATATTGGAGCCGGAAATATTTTAGTCGCTGGGTCTATTACTCAGGCGACAGGCTTAACGATTACTTTCCAAAACTCTCTAGGGAGTCAAAACGTAACTCTCCTAACTGTGACAGATAATAACCTAGACGCTGGAGGAGCGGTCGCCATTACTCCGAGTGTTGACACTGAGGGCTCAAAAGCAAAATCTCCAGAGTTAACCTTAACAGCAGAAAACACTGGCCCAACGGCTGCGCCTACTGGGACTCTGACGGTTATCGAAACTCCAGTCGTAGGACTTGAGGATTTTACTAACCTAGAGGACGCCCTGTTAGGGAATAATCAAGAAACGGACGCGGAGCTAGAATTAAGAAGAGTACAGGAGGTCCAGATCGCTGGAGCTGCGACTCCTGACGCTATTAGGGCCGATATTTTACAACTCCAGGACGTGACCGCTGTAGTCGTCTTTTTTAACAATTCGGACATAGTGGACCTTGATGGCCGTCCTCCTAAGTCGGTGGATATAGTAGTCGAGGGCGGAGACGAGGATCAAATCGCAGACGCCATTTTTGCGACAGTCGCCGCAGGGATCGGATACTTTGGGGCCATAACTAAGAACGTGACCGACTCTCAAGGATTTTTACAAACGATAAAATTTTCAAGACCAGACGAGATTAATATCTGGGTCGAGTTAGATATTACTATCGATCCGTCCACTTTCCCGCAGGATCAAACCCTAACGACTCCGACAGATAAAGGTGTCCAGGATATTAAAGACGCGATTTTAGCCTATGGTGAGGCCCTCGAAATTGGAAACGACGTCGTAGTTTACGGATCAAGTCCGTCTCTATCCTGTAGTTTTCAGGAGGTCCCAGGGATTTTAGGCTTTACCTTAAGGGTGGGAAAAACAGCGTCTCCGACGACTGACGATAATGTGGTTATTTCGCCTCGCGAGATAGCTAAATTTTTAGACTCACGCATAACGGTGGTTATAGTATGATTGAAAAAATAACTAACCACGCCGAGCAGGCATTAAATAGACTACTGGAGCAGTATAAGGGAAAAACTAACCTTATTAACTTTATCCAAGTTTATTTAAAACAGGTCCAGGATATCGAGGACTCCTTAGAGGATTTCGATAAACTCCTGGATATCGGGGAAAGCTCAGGCCAGCAGTTAGATGAAATCGGAGATATAGTCGTCCAGCCTAGGCTCGGAAATACTGACGAGCGTTATCGGATTTTACTCTATACAAAAATCGGAATTAACACCTCAAAAGGCGAAAGCCCTAAGGTTATCGAAATTTTTAAAATCTTAACCGAGGCGGACCATGTCCATTTAATTAATTTAGGTCTCGGAAACATAGAACTCGAAACGACCGCCGAGTTTGCGGATCAAGACGAGGTAAATTTTATTTTTGAAAGTGTCCAAAAACTCCTGGCCGCAGGTGTGAGAGTGGAGGAGATCCGCTGTACAGACCCCGTCGAGGCTTTTGGATTTAATAACGGAAACCCAGGGGCGCCTGGGGTAGAGGGTTTCCATGTAGGAAAATTCTCAACACCCCACCGTTATGCTCTGCCTTTTTCGTTTGCTAGCGATAATGTAGAAAACCCAACGACCGCAGGTTTTGGTGGAGGACACCTAGATCCACTGGTCGGCGGAGAGTTTAAGAGTTAAACTATTTATAGGAGAAAAATATGGCCAAACCTAGTAAAATTCCTTTTTGGACAGACGGCGACGCCGCAAAAATAGACGAGCCCAGTACAGCTAAAACAGCTCTCGGTTTCGTATCTAACGAAAAGCCATCCCCATTTAATTGGAACTGGCTCCAGCATTTTAACGGACTTTGGATCGAGTATTTAGACGAGCAGATCGAAGCTGTTAAAGTAGTTCAAGGTATTTACGACGCTGTGGTCGGGGTAGGCGGAACTCACGCGACGATTAACGACGTTATGGCCGACACTGAAATCCAGGGATTAGGTCGTCCTCCTAGAATTTTTGTTAAGTCTCCTTTTACCGCTACCATTACACAGGATATTGATATCGAGGGATCAGAGTTAGAGTTTGGTCCTGGAGCCGAGTTTTCTAAAGGTGGATCTCTAGGTGTTGGGATTAATATTTCGGCTGACAGGGTTAGGCTTAGAAACGCTCGTTTTCTTAATTTTGATGAAACTGGGGGCGCGGCGATAAAGCTCGACGCGGTCGATAAATGTTTTATTACAGGCTGCTCCTTTAATAATGTGACTAAGGGTGTGGACGAGTCCACGGCGGCGAGCGAGAATAATGTAATATCTGGTAACTTATTTGAATAGGAGAGGATCATGCGAAAAGTTTTTACAGCTTTTTTAATCGGCCTGACGGTCTCCGTAGCATTCGCGACAGGACGTTTCGGCGATCCTGTAGACCTTTTTAGGTTTGGACTGTCTACGAGCTCAGACGATAAAGAAATCGAGTTTAACGTCGGAGACGGCGCTTTGAATCCAAAAATGTCAGTCGATACGACTAATAAGGATTTTGATTTCAACAAGGATATTAATGTCACTGGAGATATTAATGGGACAGGGCTTTTTTCGATCCCTGGTTTTAGTGTTTCCAGTTCTACACAGTTAGATTTAGGCTCTGCGGCTCCTGGTAGTTATGTTATTCAAGTCGACAGGGGTGGATCTAATCCTGTTTTACAGTGGAATGAAACCTCTGGAGCGTGGGAGTTTTCAAACGATGGGACCCTCTTTAAAAAGATCGGCTCAGGTGCAGGCGGTGGTGGAGGTGGGATTAATCTATTATCTAACGCCTCTTTTGAGGATCCAGGCTCTCCTATTTTAAATTGGACTAACTCGGGGGGGACTTTAACCCAGGAGGACCATACTAATAGTCGCGAGGGAAATTTAAAGTTTGCTCGTTTTGTAGCGACATTAACAGGTCAGTTTTTAGAGTCTGATCCTGTGACAGTGACGGACGATATCGGCTCGGGCTGCATGGCCGATTTTAATTATACTCAGGGCGATAATGCTTTCGACTATGTGGTTTTAAAATCTCCCTATGCTTATCCTGCGGACGTTATTTCCGAGGGGTCCTTATCTGATCTATCAACTTTTCTAAAAGCTCCGACTATTACTTTTCCATGTAATCCTGGAGATTTACTAAAGCTTAGAATCGTTTCAACTGGAGCGGGGACGGTAGATATAGACGAGGCCTATTTAGGCTCTAATAAAAACATTAGTCCCGTGGGGAAAAATTCTCATTTTATAGGATCTATCCAGTGGGCTCCGACTACTAACTGCCAGTGGTCTGTCGCTAGTGTTGGTAGTTTTTCAGACTGGCCAAGTGATGCGGACTGTGACGATAACGCTAGAACTCTCGTCGGAGAGGCACAGGACTCCTCTGCTGGTCTTTTACCGCAGGTAACTTTCCCCTATCTCCCGAAAGGTCATTATAAATTAGTTTTCATGGGCTCTTTTGGTGGTGGAGGTACAAACACTTATCAACTCGTTAGGGCCACAGACGGAACGAATAATAGTAATATCTCGTCTAATTTCGCAGAGACAGGGTCTCCGAGAGGCGGGACATTTATTTTTGAGTTTGATTATTCTAGCGATCAAACTAACGTAACTTTTAAGCTACAAGGTCAGTCGGCTACGAGCGCGACTTTAATTAGGGCCATTGAGCAAAATGCAAAACTAGCTCTTTATTATTTTCCTAATTCAAGTGAAACCCAGGAGGCTTTCACTCCAGAGCAGGCGGATTTTTTCTATAAGGGATATATTGCAGGAGCAAACCCTAATTTTTCCTCATCAGAGTCGAGCCCTGTCGAACCTAATAACGGTTCCTTGTCTTTAACTAATGTTAATGGATCTTGCAAAATCGCCTGTGTGGGGGCTAATCCAGCAACGGGGACAACGTGCTCAGGGGTTAATGAGTCGATCGGTGTCGTTTGTAATTTACCTCGAGCGGGAAAATACAAAGTTTCGGCTAAGGTCGTTAACCAGGTCGGAAACACGGTTTTTAGTCAGGGTATTTACAAGATGCAAAACGCCTCGACCACTATCGATCAAGTTCCGACTAAGATTACTCAATTTAGAGGAAACTCCTCGACAGGATCCGCTATCAATACTCTCGAAATGGAGAATGTTTTCGATATTGCCTCGGCTGGAGAGCATACTTTTAAACTGCTTTACACTACTAATAACGCAAACTCGATCGACTGGTTAATGGATCAAGTGGAGGGAGATAGGAAAGCTGTTTTTAGGATCGAAATGGTGGGGCACAATGTTTCTAGGCCCATTATCCAAAACATGGTTAGTACAACTTTTCTAGGTGGTAAAAAGACTGAATCATGTAGGGTTTCAAACTCCGGGACACCAACTATAGACACGGCCTCGGGGTTATGTGAGTCATGGGTAGATAGTTTAGATGATAACGGTGTCGGAAATGTTGATATAAACATTACTCCAGGGACGTTTTCTGGTCCTGTCGTATGTCAAGTTATGCAGCTAAGTTCTGCGGTTAATGGGTTTTGTAAAATTAATAACGACTCTAATTCGTCGACGTCGGTAGATAATATTACTTGCAGAAATGCTAATAACGACGCAAACGTAGACACTGATTTTACTATACAATGCGAGGGGGTTCGCTAATGAAAATATTAATTTTATTTTTATTCTGTGCCTCTGCTTTTGCTAACTTTGTAAAAAAGTCAGAATTTGAAAGCGGGGATATTAAGAGAATTTTTACCAAAAAGTTAAAATGTGGTAACGACTGCCTTAGGATACCTAAAGGTTATAATAAGGAATTTCATATCCTTGTCGACGAAATGGTGGACGATCTCGATAAGAAAATCTACTCAAAAACCGAGATAGAAACTTGCTTAAATCAGGAGGACTGCGAGCAGAAAAACTTAGAAAAAGCCTGCCTTAATGAGAATGATAAAATTTTAATGGCAGAGGATTTTTCAGAAATCTACTGCTCTAGGTTCTTAAGGTTTGAAAAAAAACCAACGGGATTTAAAAAAGTTATAGAGGATCCTGCTTTAAAAGCAGTTTTCAATTCCAAAGAGATTAAAAAGAACCAAAAAAAGGCAGCTATAAGACTCGCTTTAAATGCTCAGAGATGCGGTAGTAAAGTAATCGCCCTGACCTCTGTTTTACTAAGAGGGAAAAAGCTAAAAAAAGGAGAACGAAAAGCGTATATAAAAACTTTTAAGGATATTATCGACCAGCTTAAAGTGGGGTCTTTAGATAATGCCAGGGATGCTATCTCGGAAGTTATTATCGACGATATAATTACGTCGGACGATAAAGCCGCTTTAATATCTGAGTTAGACGCCTGTAAATAAGAGAGGATTTATGTCCAATAGCAATGAGGAGCTAATCGAGGCCATGGCGAAACCTGGTAACGATAGCGAGTTTAAAAAACACGTTTTAAGAAAATTAATAGCTCTGGAGAATAACCAAAAGGACCAAAAATCTGATTTTAAAATTTTTAAGTTAAAAGCGTATGGATTTATAGTCGCCCTCGTGGCAGCTAAAGACCATGTTTATAAATTCTTTTTTCACTAACCTGGAGGGTTAAAATGGAAACAAAAAAAATTACTGTAGAACTACCAAAAGAGGGACACGAGCTAGCCGATGGGATCGCGGATATCGCTATCACAGCCTTAAAAGCTACCGAGGACGGATGGCAAACAGGTCAGGATTTACCTGTCGTAGTAACTAGCACAGTGGCGGAGCTACCTACTATGGTAGACGGACTAGACCAGTTAGATGAGGAGTTTACTGCATCTAAGGACGGCTTTATTTTAGCCTGGTTACTAGCTGGCCAAAAAGTGTTTAAAGAAATTGAAGCTAGAAAAGCTCGAAAGGACGCTAGTGCAGAGGCCTAATTTAAACGGAAAAAAAACGATAGGGATCGCGATATTAAACGCGGTCCTTATTCGTTTCTCCCCAGAGGTCCGGGAGTTTGCTGCTGAGGACCCTATCGCCTATGGCGAAATTTTAAGTCTGGCCATGATAGGCTTAAGGCTAATAACTAAAAATGCTATAAATTGGAGGGCATCATGGAGGCGAAAGTCTTAATTTTTACGGCGCTCGCGTTCCTGGTTTCCTGTTCTGAAATCCCTGTTAATCAAACCCTAAACCCTGATAAATTTTATCGTAGAGATATGATCGTTTCGGTAGACGGCCACGTTTCCGAGGGCGCTATAGTTGTGCCATCAAAAGAAAAACATTTATTTAAAATTGAGGCCAGGGGAGATTTAGACTTATTTACTCTCCAGACGTGCCACAGGGAATGGACTAAGGAAAGGGCCTGGAATGTGGAAACTCGGCGTCGATTGTTTTGGAAAAGGAAAATAGAGCATAAATCTAAGGTGGATTTTGAGTATAAACCCACCCGTCTAGAAAAAGGATACTGTCCTATCCAGCTCGGAGGTTTTGAAAAATCAAAAGGTCGACACTCGTGGGCCTTTATAGATTTCGAAACTCCAGAGGCAAAACTGCCCGCTGTAGTCTCCTGTAATGGTTCTGAATATAACTCGAGAGGTGTTACGGTCTGTCAGTCCAAAAAAGGATTAAAACAGCTTATAACCTTTCCTGTGGAGGTAAAAGTAAACCCTCCAGCAAAATGTCCCCTATCTAAGACAGAGGGGAAAATTTTTAAATATAATATTCCTAAAGGTCGCTGTGTTTTTGCTTTTAAAGAGAAAAACGGGACCAGGATCCACCGATTAACCACTTTAGGTTATGAGGATATTTTAATAAGGAGTCTTTAAATGATTTCGTTAATTTCATCTATTATAGGACCATTAATGCCACTGGTCGTAAAAGGCATAACAAGGCATTTAGAAAAAATTAACGCATCTAGAGAGACCAAAAAAGCATGGCTAGGTTTTATCGGCGCCATGGAAAAAGACGCTAATAGCTCTGCGGACTTAGCTGATAGTTACGAGGAGCAGTTAGATAGACTATCGAGGGAAAGTTAAATGGTTTTAATACCTCGAAAAAAAGCGACGAGTGGGCGGATAGTTGACCCGTTTACTTTGACCGCTGGGCAGATTGCAGCTAAGGCCGTAACTCTGTCCGAAACCCCTAGTGACCCGGACAGTGTCGTCGTAGATATTTCCGAGGGGTGTGTCCAATTTCCAGGAGTAGATTTTATCGTTTCTGGAAATGTGGTCTCCTGGGACGGTCGCGGAATGGAGACTATTTTATCGGAAAATGCTAAACTGATTATAACTTATAATTAACCCCAAAAAGGAGCGCATGGAATGGGCCAGATCACTAATCCTTTTATCGCCGATAATGCGGTAGACGACCTAAAACTAAGACTAAGAAACAATCTCTCTTTAAGAGCGAGAAACGCTGCAAACTCGGCGGACATTGAAATTTTAAAGATTTCAAACACTGACGTCCTAGAGATTTTGCGCGAAATGTCTATGGGAAATAATAAGATCACTAACGTAGCTGATCCAACTAATCCCCTAGATGCTGTTAACCTCCAAACATTACAGGCTCTAGTAGCTGGTTTATCGGATCCAAAAGACGCTGTGAGACTAGCAACGACCGCAGCTTTACCTGCAAACACATATGTCTCAGGTGGTGGAACTGGAGCAGGTGATAAACTAGTCGCTGACTCTAATGGGGCTTTTCCAACTGTGGACGGTGTTGGTCCAAGTTTAAACATGAGAATACTTGTTAAAAACGAGGCCTCTGGACTTAAGCATGGTATCTACACTCTAACAACTTTAGGGGACGCAGGGACACCATGGGAACTAACTAGATCGACAGACGCCAATATCGGATCAGGTGACGGTAGCGAGGGCGATGCTAATTTAGTTTCTCAAGGTATGTACGTCCCAGTAGCTGAGGGATCTGTTAATGCCGCTCTAGGTTTTATTCTAACGACTGTCGATCCTATTACTCTAGGTACTACGGCCTTAAACTTTTCACAGTTTGGGGAAACCGTACAGGCGGGACAAGGTTTAAATAAAACAGGACAGACTTTATCTGTAGACGCTGGCGACGGTTTAGGTTTCTCAGGAAATCAGTTAGTCGTTCTAGTTGACGACGATCCGGTCGACGGGACTACTAAAATCAAAGCTGGAGAAGTGGTAGGGAGACGTCGTTTTCCTGAAAAAATTACTTTAACCGCGACAGATATTTCTAATGGTTATGTAGACCTGGCGAAAGTAGCTAGCCGTGATTCTATTAGGGTTCAGCCTTTTGGTGGGCCTCTACAGTTTATCACTGACGACTACACTGTTAATTACACAGGTGGGGCATCGTCAAAAACCAGGGTCACTTTTGTAGGTTTCCTTTTATCTGCATTAACAACTATTGGACCTGGTGCCATTGTTTATTTTAACTACGAGTCACTAGACTACTAGGTGGACTAAATGGGCGACGTTGCTAAAGAATTTTTAAGAAACTACGAGATCCAAACCCTTAGGGATGTGGATTTTCAAGGTCAAACGCCGGACAGAAACGCCCTTTTAAAATACGATGATAACTCTGGTAAGTGGGTCCCTAGTAAGCTCACTAGCCAGAGTTTTCAAGTAGTCCAAGAAATAACCGAGGAGCTTAAAGTTTTTGCAAACGAGGTCCTCTTTACACATGACCCTGATCTCTCAAATTATGGAGCAACGATCGAGGGGACTATGATAGTCCTGTAAAAGGAAAAGTTATGTCGAAAATTGTTTTAAATAACTTAGGTACACCTCCAGGCGATCCTGGAGTGGGAAAATCTGCCATTTTTGTAGACTCTGCTAATGGTCCTAGCGTTAGAAAAGGTGGACCAGGCGGAGGAGTGGAAACTTTTAAATCTCTTTTTGGGACAGGTTTCGCTAGTAAAAAGAAAACAGCCGACGAAACTAACAGTTCCACGACTCCAGAAATTTACGACTCTCTGTCTATAATTGGAGCTCCAGCGGGAAATTATCTAGTTTTTTTAAGATGGGTTTGGGGTTATTCCTCAGGTTCTCAGGATATCAGAGTCCAATGGTATCTAGATAATAACCCTATGATCGAGGAGCACAGACAGGAGCCAAAAGATGGCGGATCCAACCAACGTATGCACGAATCTGTCCCCACTGTTATTTCACTAGATGGAGATCACGAGATAAAAGTAGAATACTCCTCTAGCGCAGCCGGAAACCAGGCCAGAATGTACGAAACCGAAATTATTTTATTTAGGATAGACTAATGGAAAAATACCCCTATACGAAATGGATTAAAGGATCAGAAACAAAGCCTTTTCAGGAGTTAATATCTATCAGGATAGACCTGGAGTTATGGGAAAAAATATCTATCCAAAAAATCATAACAGCAGAAAAACCCGAGGATGTTGTCGACGATAACGTCTTAATCGTTTCTAGTGAAATTTTAACAAGCGCGGAAAAAGATCAGATCGCCGCTGCTATCAATGAATTTAATGAGGATCACGAGTATGTGAAAAGGAACGATATTAGGATTAACGAGGTCGATCCTAACATAACATGGTGTAAAAATATGCTCGCCACTTTCGGAGCTTTAAATATATTTAAAGGAAAATCAATCGAGGGAATGAATAGCCTTTTTATTTCTTTTGATAAAATCCTTAAAAGAATCGATGCGGGCTCCGTTGAGATGGCTTATATAGAGCTATTAATCATGCCTATAGACGAGCAGCTATTTCCTCAAATAGAAAAAGATGAGTTTGTTAAACGATTCGAAATTAAACTAGGTAAAGCGAAAAGCGAACTAATTAAGGGAATACTGGGGTTATAATGAAAATAGACTATGATAAAGTTTCTACCTCTGGAATGATAATTATAGCGACAGGGTTAATCTGGTTACTCTGGGACGTTGTAGCTTATTTTGGGGACTTTCCCACACTCTCTAGAGAAATAACTAATTTTTCCTATTACTCTCCTTTGGCACCTTTTGTAATTGGTTTTCTATGTGGCCATTGGTTTTTCCCGGTTAAGGTGGATAAATGAGTCAAGTTGTCGAACCTGGTAAAAAAATCCCGTTAGTGGCGCAGATTGAATGCCCGCCAGCGACGCCTCTTTATGTGAGAGCGGAGGTTTTAAAGGACGACAGAACTCCCTATACTGGATCACCTGTAAATTTAACAAACGAGGGAAATGGGCGCTTTTTTAATGCGTCTCTAACGATGTTAGATATCCCTTTTACGACTGCGACTTTTAGGGTTTACACTGATCCGACCTATACGACAGAGTCAGACGATTACTGTCCTGTGACAGAAGTTTATAACAGAGGGGCCAATGTGGACGATATAAATAGCAAGTTAGACGCTCTCTTAACTCAAGGCCAGGACGTCGGTCTCCAGGGCGAAATCGTCCCAGAAACGACTATCGAGGGGGACGTATCAACAAAGGCAGACGAATTAAGCGGAGACGTAGAAAACGAATCTCAGGCGACTGGAGAGGTCGAGGAAATAACCGCCACGGGCGACGTAAAAGATCAAAGCGAAATAACAGGGAGGCTTTAGATGAGCTGCGAGACTGAGCATATCACTATCATGCAGGGCGAGGACCGAAAGGACGAAAGGCCCATTAAATTAAAAATTAGAAAAAATGGCGGAAAGGATCCTTATCCTTTACCTAGTTCTGAGGTTACGGAAATCGAGGTTAGATTCTTAAGAGAGGATCAGTCCACCGAGAAATGTGTTACCAAAAAACTTTCGGAGTCGGACGTCGTTATCCTTAACGAGGAGGGTGGGATTATCCAGGTTAAACTAGAGTCCGCCGATACCTCTCTGTTAAAAATAGAAAAAGATCAAAATTTTACTGCTGTAGTAACTCAAAACAGCGAGATAGCTAAAGTCGTATTTTACGACGCTCTCACAGTTTTAGAGGACCCCTGTTTATAAATCCTGCAAAAATTTAAAGGGAACTTGGCCTCCGAATGGGGGCCTTTATTTTTCCCATGGTATAATCGGATAAAAGCGTTTCGCCTTTTCTATTACGTCGTGACGACCTTTTGAAACTAGCATTTCGTAAAAGGAGCGATATTTTTGGACCATTTTCCCGATACCTATTTGACCCTTTTCGATATGGTGCCAGCGACAGAGAGGATAGACGTTATCCTCAGTGTCCCCATGACCTGCCCCTCTGGTCGAGAGGTGCTCTGGGTCTACGGGTCCAGCACACTGGGCATTATCGATAATACAAACGCCCATGCGGCACCTTTCGAGGAGTTCCTCATTTTTAACCCTTTTGGGTTTGGGGATTAAAAAATCGACTTCTTTTTCCGCCATATCAAAGCGCTCCTTAAATCCATTTCCGTCGTATAAATTAAACATACTTGGAAAGCGCTCCTAGTGCCTCTCTAACCATATTTTCAAAATCTGTAATATTAACAGAACCCTTTAGAGATCCTGGTAGATAAATAGTTTTCTTATAGTCTAGAGTGGAAAAGTTTTGGTTATTTTTAGAAACTGAGATTTCTATCCAGTCAACATGGCCCACGAAATTAAACCATGCGAAACGCTCTCCTTTAGCCTGAATTTCTAAAACTCTATTAAGAAGCATTTCAATGCCTTTAGACGCCTCTGTTATATTTCTTTTATAAGCTGATAAATCCTTAGGGGGCTCGTGAGATAATGCCTCTCTGGCCATATTAGGAGCTGTGTGTTCGTCTGGGAGCCTAGTCGGATCCTCTGTAATAACAGGACTCGCCTGCATTGTTTCGTTTTCCATTAATATCTCCTAAAAAAAATTGGTTGCGGGGGCAGGACTCGAACCTGCGGCCTCGAGGTTATGAACCTCACGAGCTAGCCAACTGCTCCACCCCGCGACAAAAGACGGTTTATTAACCCAAAACCGACAAAGGACATAGTGATTTAGGTCGTAGTCTGATTAACTGTAAAAATAGCTTAGAATCGTCTTTACTGAATGTCTATAAAATTTTTCCAATAGCTTTAATCTGATCCTCTATTGATAATATATGTTTTATTTTTGGTGTTTGTTTTTTGACGGTCTTTTTTTGAATGTGTCGCCTTTTTGACGATTTCCTCTTTTTTATCTTCTTTTTCTTTTTTTTGGATCGTTTATATATATTTTTTAGATAAGGCTTTTCCTCTACAAAATCCATTAAAGAGAGTTTATCGTCCTCGTCTCTATAGTCGATAGTGTTTTTATTTCCTTTTTTTCTATTACATTCGGCGCATAGTATCTGGAGGTTAAAAATATTTAACTCTAGCTTAGGAAATTTTGATCTAGGTTTTATGTGGTCGACATGATGTGGTCCATTTTTATTTCCACATTTCATGCAAACTCTAGGGAAAACCTCATAGATAGCAGCTTTCAAACACACCCAGGATTTAGATTTATAAAAACATTGATTAGACTGCATACTTTTCCTTTAAATAGACAGGACTGGCCCCGTAGGGGTCGGAGCAGGACGCGACGATCCTGTCTGTTAACCAACCTGGATGGGCGGTAGTTTATGTAGCACTGATTTTCGGGTATAGGAAACCTTTACTCGTAGCTGAAAAAACGAGAAAAAAGCTGTTTGTTAACCGATCTACTTTAACATTTTAACTACTTTCAATCGGCCCTATGTCCAGCACTAAAAACCCTGCGTCCCAGGTTATTAGCCGTAGAGGCGTTCCGCTAGATCCTTATAGCCGTTCGGTTTCTAGTACAGGTTATGGCCCTGCCTCGTCGGATGGGACTAATCCTTAGTCCTGTGCGCTGATCCGTTTTTTGACGGTCCTCTACGTTGCCTGTTTTTCGCATTATTTTTGACTTAATCATTAAATGAGACTAAAAAAGAATCACTCGGAAAATGCGAAACCCTAGTCGAGATAATTTCAAAACTAGGGTTTCCTATTTTTGGCTTTAATAGTTTGGCCGTCTAGTCGCAGATCGCTGGCCCAGTGAATTAACTAGAGCGCGTTAGTCGTCATTTTTTTGACTCTCTAAAAAATCCCCATAACAAAGTTTAACAACTTCTTTAGGTTTATAGTCTGGCTCAATTTCTCGCTGTCTCTCATAACAGGCGGAAACCTGGTCGTAGCATTCGGGAAATTTAGCGTTAAAACTTAGACATAAAAATACGATGGCCTCTAACATTTAAAACTCCTTAATTATCTAGATCCATTATTTGAGCCTGTATGATTTCAGTATTACAAACCTGACAGATGCCCTTTATGGTGTTTTCTTTAATTATCCTATTTCGCTCACTGAGTAGTTTTTGCTCTATTTCTGGCACCTCTATTTTTTTCGCCATAAAAATCCCCTATTAATACTTTTTGAAATAAAAACTCCAAAAAGGAAAAGGGCCCCCACAGTGAGAACCCAAAATA
>Ga0180432_10002021_pt1 | contig 31017 bp, 24 predicted proteins | sample SS_ome_10_FD_132414 | JGI IMG/M metagenome (GOLD analysis project Ga0180432, IMG submission 132414) | Hypersaline lake sediment archaeal communities from the Salton Sea, California, USA - SS_1_MS_2 metaG | ecosystem: Environmental > Aquatic > Non-marine Saline and Alkaline > Hypersaline >...
AGGTCCTGGATCTTCTGGCGGCGCGCTACACATCGCCCTCGATTGCTGTCTTCCCGTTCGCCCCGATGCAGCTTCCCACGAAAGGTCCCCGCGAATGACGGCCCCTCACGTGGCGATCACCGACGTCAGGACCTACCTGGTCGGCGCCGGGTTGTCGAACTGGGTCATCGTGAAGGTCGAGACCGATGAAGGCGTCCACGGAGTCGGCGATGCAACGCTTGAGGGGCAGTCGGCGGCTGTGGCTGCGCTGATCGACGAACTCAAGAAGGCCCATCTAATCGGGAAGTCGGTCTTCGAGATCGAACGATTTGTCTCGACGGTTCATGCGGGCTCGTTCTGGCGCGGTGGCCCGGTTCTAACCAGTGCCGTGAGCGGGATCGAGATGGCCATGTGGGATGCGGTCGGCAAGCTTCTCGGTCAGAGCGTGTTCACCTTGTTAGGCGGTCGCTGCCACGACACGGTCCGCGCGTACGCGAATGCGTGGTATCGGTCATCTGACGATCCAGCACAGCTTGCCGACGAGGCCGCCGGAGTCGTCGAGCGCGGCTACGACGCTCTGAAACTCGATCCCCTCGGATCCGCTCAAGGAGACTTCACCGAACAGGAGTTCCGAAACGCCGTCGAGATCGTTCGCAGGATCAGGGAAAGGGTCGGGGACGACGTCGACATTCTGGTGGAGACCCACGGCCGTCTTCTGCCTCGATCGGCTCGACGGTTTCTGCTCGCCATCGAGGAGTATCGACCTTACTGGTACGAAGAGCCAGTGGCAAATGAGCTTCTCGACAAGCTGAGCGACGTGTGTGCTGGAACGTCGACGAGGATCGCGCTGGGAGAGCGCCTGTATACGAAGAGTGCCTATCGGAACCTCTTCCGAACGACCCACGTCAATACGATTCAGCCTGACCTCGGGCACGTCGGCGGAATCCTCGAGGCAAGGAAGATCGCTGCCATGGCGGACGCTGAGGCCTGCACGGTCGCGCCGCACACCGGGAACAGCCCCGTCATCACGGCCGCGTCCCTCCAGCTGGACGCCGGGATTCCGAATGTCCTGATTCAGGAAACGTTCGACGACTACGACCATCCGACCCTTCGTACGGAGATGTTCTCCGGATTACCGAGCGTCGTCGACGGACGGTTCTCCGTTCCAGATCGGCCCGGCCTGGGGGTCGAATTCGACGAGAGCGTGTGTGCGAAGTACCCCTATATCTCGAATCGTTACCCGCGCGGCCTTCAGGACCGAGACTGGCCGCGGTGGTGCTGGCAGGAGTCGTGAGAAAACGTCCCAACGTGAGACCGGCGGTTCCCAAATCCAGGAGGTGCCCCACGTGAAAGCAAAGACCGTCATCGAGAACGCACCCGCTCCTCCCGCAACCTTGCTCTTCTCCCAAGGAATCCAAGCCGGCGGGTTCATTTTCACCACGCAAGTCGGATTGCTCCCCTCGGGAGAGGTCGTTTCCGACCAAATCGAAGAGCAAACCCGTCAGACTCTGAAAAACATCCGCGCCGTCCTCGCCCGCTCGGGTGCCCGCCTATCCGATGTGGTCCAACTGACGATTTACCTGATCGACTTCGCCGATGCGCCAGCGATGAACGAGGTCTACGCGTCCTTCTTCCCTGAGAAGCCTCCTTCTCGCGCTTGCATCCAGGTTGCGGCGCTCGCGCCCGGCCTGAGAGTCGAGATGCAGGCCGTGGCGTACGTGGATTCCCAGTAGCTCTGCCTCAGACATCGCGGGATGAGGGGGATCTGCGGTCGGTGCGCCTCCGAGATCTGCTTGAGGAGAGAGAAGGCCTCCGGCTTGTCACGTCCCGAATGAGGTGCGCTACATTCCTCGCCCGCTCAGGATCTCGTCAGTCTTGAGACACGCCGCGCTGTGGCGCATTCCAACCTCCACCATGCTTGGGGCTTGCTCGCTGCACTCGACGGTCGCAAGCGGACATCGTGGGTGGAACCTGCACCCTGTCGGCGGCAACAGCGGATCGCAGACTTCGCCACGGATGTGGGTGAGACTGCGCTTCGCACTATCGGAACGCGGAATCGCGTTAATGAGGCACTCCGCGTACGGATGCGCTGGCCTCGTGATGACCTCCCGAACAGGTCCGTGCTCCACCATTTGCCCGGCGTACATGACGTAGACGCGATCACACATGCTCCCGATCACTCCGATGTCGTGAGAGATGAGTATCGCCGACATCTTGGTTCCATTCATGATGTCTTGGATAAGCTTCAGGATTTGCAGCTGCACTGAGACATCCAGCGCCGTCGTCGGCTCGTCCGCAATGAGAAGGCTAGAGTCACATGCCAAGGCCATCGCAATCATGGTTCGCTGCTGCATTCCACCGCTTAGCTCGTGCGGGTAGCAATTGAGGAGGCTCTCTGGATCTGGAAGAGCGACCGCCTGGAGGCTGGACACGGCAATCCGTCTCGCCTCTTTCCTGGGAACCCGAAAATGAAAGCGAACGAGGTCGCTGAACTGCCTCTCAAGCGTGAATACGGGATCCAGCGAAGACATCGGCCTCTGGAAGATCATTGCCATGCCACGCCCGCGGATGCGACGCATTCGCTTCTCGGCAAGCGACAGGACATCCGCCTCGTCGAACACGATTCGTCCCGCCACGATTCGACCGGGCGCGCGTATCAGCCGCATCACAGACAGAGCAGCCACGCTCTTCCCGCACCCCGTTTCTCCGATCAGCCCGACAACTTCCTGACGATCGACGGAGAAGGAGATCCCCGCAACCGCTTGCACACGACCTCGGTAGACCGGGAACTCGGTCACAAGCCCGGCGACTTCCAGAAGAGGTCGGGGCACGGCAGCTTGCCCGTCGGGGCGCTCCGCCATTACTTGATCTCCCTTGCCAGGTAGTCTCGCAGGTAGTCTCCCAATAGGAGGAATCCAAGCACGAGGATCACGACCATCAGACCCGGAAACGTGCTCATCCACCAGTATGTCGGCAGGTACGTCCGGCCCACCGCCACCATGTAGCCCCAGTCCGGCGTCGGCGGGCGGGGGCCCAGGCCCAGGAAGCTGAGCGAGGCCGCTGTCAGAACGACCAGACCGGACTGCTCGGTTGTCTGGACGATGATCGGTCCCGCGACGTTCGGAATGAGGTGTCGGAGTATGATGCGCAGCGGGGAGGCTCCCAGAGCTCGTGCTGCAAGGATGAAGCGGGTCTCCTTGAGCCGGAGGACCTCACCGCGCACGATCCTGGCGTGCCAGGTCCACCATCCGATGCTCAGCCCCAGCATCATGTTGTAGAGCGACGGGCCGAGCGCCGCGACGGCTACAAGGGCAAAGAGGAGCGGAGGAACGGAAAGGAAGATGTCGACCAATCGCATGAGAAAGACGTCAGGAGCACCGCCGAAGTATCCTGCGACAGCTCCGAGGCACGTCCCGATGACGCCGGCAACCGTCACCACCACGAACGTAATCACCAAGGCGGTCCTGGATCCGTACACCACCCTTGAGAACAGATCCCGTCCGACGTTGTCCGTACCGAAGATGTGCTCTGCGGACGGGCCGTTCAGCCGACTGGCCATGTTCAATCGATTCGGATCGTAGGGAGCGATTAGCGGCGCGAACGCGGCCATTACGATGATGACGAGCACCAGAGTTGCACCGATCAACGCCGTGGGAGACCGCAGGAGCGCGTACACTGCGTAGCGCCAGCCGCGGGAGCGTCTCTGTCGTCCCTCGTTCTCCGAGCGCTCGCTTCGCATGCCTAATACCTCACTCTTGGGTCAAGTGCCGCGTAGCCGACATCCACGAGAACGTTGACAATCCCGTAGAGCAAAGAGAAGAAGATAGCTGAGGCAATCGCCGGCTGGAAATCGGAGTGTGTGATCGCCGTAATGGCATAGTAGCCGACCCCGGGAAATGAGAAGACCGTCTCGACCAAGAAGGTGCCAGCGAACAGACCTCCGATGAGAAGTCCCAAGACAGAGAGAATCGGAGAGAGCGCGTTCTTCAATCCGTATCTGAAGACATTGCGGAATCGCGAGTAACCGTGCGATTGGTGCGTCAACATGAAGTCCTTGGACAAGACATCGAGAAAGGCAGTCCGAGTCATTCTAGTCATCGTCGACAGCCGGGTGAGGGACAGAGTAATCACCGGGAGAATCAGATGCCGGATGGAGCTAACCAGCGCGTCCCAATCCCCCGCGAGCACACTATCCAAGATGTAGAGCCCGGTGGCGTGTCGGGGCGGCCCGATCATCGGGGAGATACGTCCGCCTCCTGGAAGCAGGTTCAGCTGATAGAAGAACAAGAGGTACAGCATGATAGCAAGCCAGAACTGAGGCATTGCCAGCCCGGTCACCGCGATTCCTCGAGCGAGAGTGTCCGGCCATCGATTCTTGTACACCGCGCTCGCGATGCCTAACAGAACGCCAAGAATCGCAATCAAGACGAGGGAAGAGAGCACCAACTCGATGGAGGCGGGCAGGAACTCGGCCAGATCTCTCGCGACCGGACGTCCCTCAGCCATCGATTCACCTAGGTCCCCCTTGAACAGCGCGGCCATGTACGCGAAGTAACGTTGCAGAATCGGTTTGTCGAGATTGTACCTCTCGATCAGATTCTGGACGTCCGCCGCAGTTCCACTCTCCCCAAGCCGGATGTAGATTGCTTTACTCGGCGTGATGTTGGTCAGCAAGAAGACGAGCGTGATCACCCCGAAGAGCATGATCGGAAGCCACAGCAGCCGGCGAACCACAAACCGCAGCATGGTTGGAGCGTTTACACCTCCCCCGTCGAGCGAGCCGCCTCAAAGTGATGGCAGGCGACGTAGTGATCTGGCCCCGCCTGACGAAGACGAGGGGAGCAACGCTCGCATACGTCCGTGGCAAGCCAACAACGGGTTCGGAACGCACACCCCTCCGGGATGGATGTCGGACTGGGCGGACATCCGTGCAGGAGAATCTTCTTCTCCGCAACACGCGACTCCGGAGAAAGGACTGCGCTGTACAGCGCGCGCGTATAGGGGTGCTGGCAGTCGTCGAATACGTGCTCGGCCCTGCCGTGTTCCACGATCTCGCCAAGGTACATCACGCCGACCCAATCGGAGATGTAGCGGACAACCGCCGCGTCGTGCGACACGAACAGGTACGTCAATCCTAGCTCTCGTCGTAGCTCGAGGAGCAGATCAAGGACCGAGGCCTGGACGGAGACGTCAAGTGCCGAGGTTGGCTCGTCGAGAATGAGGAAGCTTGGCTGAAGTATCAATGCGCGACAAAGACAGACCCTTTGCTGGAGCCCGCCACTCAGCTCATCCGGATAGGAGTCCAGGTATTTCAGCGGGAACATGACCCGACTCACAAGCTCTTCGAGCCTTTGCTTACCTTCCTCAAGTCGACCATGGATGGCCATTGGCTCCAGAATCAATGAGCGAACGGACATACGCGGATTGAGCGCTTCTTGCGGATCTTGGAAGATAATCTGAGCATCTTGACGAAACGCTAGCCCCTCTCTGCGAGACAAGCCGAACACATCGTAGGTGCCGACCCTCACATGCCCTGCGTCGGCCGAGAGAAGCCGCAGAATGACCAGACCACAAGTGGTCTTTCCGCAGCCGCTCTCGCCCATGAGCGCCAGCGTCTCGCCCCGCCCAATCCCGAACGAGACATTCCGTACCGCCTGCACCTCACCGATTGGCTTGCCGAAAAAGCCCTTCCGCATCGGGAAGCTCTTCGACAGGCCCTCCACAGCCACGAAAGAGGTCTCTGGGAACATCGTGGACACACCATGATGGTCCGAATGCCGAGACTGTTCTGGCGAACTCAAGCGCACCGGATCGACCAATTCCCATACTCCCGTGCTCTTAGACCGTGAGGGCATGAGGCCGCAGAACGGGACTGCCCCATGCCCTCGCCGTCACCGCAGCGCGGGGAACGTCGGAAGCAACCATCATCGAGAGCGACGGCGTACCCCGGTCGTCGTTCACCGCGCACAGCACACGACCTACCTACGCCCCAGGTTCCCTCCACAAATCGTAGAAGTAGTACTGGGCCCGATAAAGCCGATGAGGCGCAACTCCCTTGATGTCGCTTCGATAGGTCGAGGTGTACGGCATACCGAACTGGAAGACGACCGCGCAATCCTCGACGAGAATGGCCGCGATGGCTCCGTAGTACACCGCTCGCATGTTGCGGTCGGGCTCCGATGCCGCCTCAGCCAGCAACGCATCCACCGCTAGGTTCTTGTACCCAGGGTTCCAGCCGTAGCTCGGAGCCTCTGCCGCGTAGGCGCTGTAGTTTGACCGCAGCAACTCGTACGGGTCCGAGGACGTTGACGGGCCATAGGCTTGGTAGAAGTCACTTCCTGTTGCATTGTTTGCCTCTGCCACGAGTTCGGCCCACATCTTCGGAATGATGTCGACTGCAATCCCGATCTCCGCCAAGCTCTGCTGGATGATCAAAGCGCTGCTCTCGTGCCAGTCGTTTCCAGCGACGATCGTGTAGCTGAACTTGAGATCCCCTGGCCCATACCCGGAAAGATCCATGTACTCCTTCGCCTTCGATAGATCCTGACTGTTGATGCAAGAGATGCTTGAATCCGCGCCAAGAAGCCACGAAGGCAGCGGACCGCACGCTGGCAATGCGCCTGTCAAGACCTGTCGAAGCGCCGCATAGTCGATCGCATACGTGATCGCCTTGCGCAGGTTCCTGTTGGCCAGCGGTCCCTGGTCACACTTCATGAATAGGTTCTGAACGGAACCTGATTCCACGATCTGGACAGAGAAGCGAGGATCGGCTTCCAGGGCCGGAACCGAGTCGCTTGGAACGGATTCGGCGATGTCAATGTCTCCGTTCTGCAGAGCAGCCAAACGCGTCGCTGGTTCCAGCATGATCCTGAGGATAATCTTGTCGAAGTTCCGCTCTGTCCAGCCTTGCCAATACTCAGGGAACTTCGTGAGTACCGCGTACTGCCCCGTCACGAACTCCGCGAGAGAGTACGGCCCGCTACCGCAGGCATTCTGAGCGAGGAACTCCTCGGCCCACGGATCCGATGCAGAAGCATGCTCACTGCAATAGGTAGGCGAGACTACCCGGAAGCCATCGTTTGAAGCGAAAAGGTCCTCCCAGAAAGCGTATCTCTCTTGTGACGCAAACTTGACGGTGTACTCGTCCACAACTTGACAACCACTTACCGCGGCGAACATGCTCGCCGGAGCCGCATTAACTGCCACCATCCGATCGTACGAGTACTTGACGGCCTCAGCATTGACCGGAGTCCCATCATGGAACTTCATACCCTGCCTGATGTTGAAGGTAATCGAGGTTCCGTCGGGCGCGATCAGCCACGACTCGGCAACAAGCGGCATGAGCGCGAAGTCTTTTGGATCGTACCGAATGAGCGTTTCGTAGATCTCAAGAATTGCCTGGTTGTTCTGGACGAACTGGCCCTTCGCCGGATCCAGGGTGTCGATTCGCTTCTCCGCTCCGAAACTTAGGACGTTCTCCCCGGTAACCGCAACTGCAGCCAACGATAAGAACACGAGACCGAGAACGAACACCTTGTGTCGGTACATGTGCTATTCCTCCTTGAAAGGTTGATCTGTGGAGAGCTGCCTGTTCACATCGTGGTCCGGAGCCTCGCCTCTGCCCACCTCCTTTCAATATCTGCTCAAAGGACTGCAGTATATCTGATCGCGCCGGCACGGATCAAGGCGCAGGCCTGAGGGGGATTGTCACAGGGAGGAAAGAACAAGCTCTTAGAGAATTGAAGAAATACTTGAAACACTCTGGCTCTCGTCAGAGAAGGCCGCAGGTCTTGCCGAGCTTTCGCTTCGGAGTCGTCATCCTGCCTTTGGGTTTCCCCAGCTGCACACAGCGCAGATCTCACGCACAGCCGACCCACTGTCCTGGAAGCTCGCTCTTGCGTTACGAAGAACAGCTCCTCTAGCGTGAGCCAATCCGCGTCTCTGGATCTCGCAGGATCTCTTCGGTCTTCAGGCAAGCAACATCGTGACGTAGCCCGACCTCAACCATACGCGGGGTTTGCTCGCTGCAATCGCCAGTCGCGAGCGGGCAGCGTGGGTGGAGCCGACAGCCAGGCGGAGGCCAGATGGGATCCGGCACGTCACCTTTCAAGTACACCAGGTCGCGATCTCCGTCCTGAAACCGCGGAACTGAGCCGATGAGGGCCCGCGTGTACGGATGAACGGCCGCGTTGACGATCTCGTGGACCGCACCGTGCTCCACGATGCGCGCGGCGTACATGACGTAGACTCGATCGCACATGTTCGCGATAATCCCGATATCGTGCGAGATCACGATGATCGAGAGCCCTCGTTGCGCAACGAGCTCCCTCAGGAGCTTCAGGATCTGCAGTTGCACCGAAACGTCCAGGGCCGTCGTCGGCTCATCTGCGATCAGAAGCTGTGTCCGGCACCCGAGCGCCTCCGCAATGGTTACGCGTTGCTGCATGCCTCCGCTCAGCTCGTGTGCGTACCCTTTGAGCACCTGCTCAGCATCGGGCATGGCAACATCCCGGAGGGTCTCCAGCGACTGCTGGTGTGCCGGTGCTCGTCCCACCTTCTGGTTCGCTCGCACCACATCGGCCATCTGGGTTCCAATCGTGAAGACAGGGCTCAGAGACGTCATCGGATTCTGGGAAATGAGCGTGATGCCTCGCCCCCTGACCTCCCGCATCTCGGCTCTTCCAAGCTTGCACAGATCTCTCCCTCTGAAGAGGATTTCCCCGGAGACCACCCTCCCCGGCTGGGGAACAAGCCCAAGAAGTGCGAGTCCTGTGACGGACTTGCCGCAACTGGTCTCGCCGACGAGCCCGATCACTTCGCCTGGGAAGACCTCCAAATTGACGTTCTCGACGGCCCGTACCACGCCTTGATAGGTAGGGAAATGCACCGTGAGATCCGTCACACGAAGCAGGGGGGCGGAGGCGTCTGAAGCTGCGGATCGTCTCATCACACCTCTCTTGCCATGATATCTCGTAGGCTATCTCCCAACAACATAAACCCCATGACGAGAACAAAGATCATGAGGCCGGGGAAGACACTCATCCACCACGCGTACGGTAGATACATGTGCCCGACACTGATCATTAGCCCCCAAGACGGCGTCGGCGGACGCGCACCGATTCCGAGGAAATTTATCCCGGCGGCGTAGAGGATCGATAGCCCCAATTGCATCGTAGTCTGCACAAGAATCACTCCCATGCAATTGGGAATGATATGCGCGAAAATAATCCGCAGATCTGAGCAACCTAGCGAACGAAGTGCGAGGACGGATTGCGACTCCTTCAAGCGCAGAACCTCACCTCGTATCAAACGAGCATACCACGTCCACCAAACAAGCGCGAGTCCCATCATGACGTTGACCAAGGACGGCCCCAGAACCGAGACAGCGACGATCGCGAGGACAAGAGGGGGAACCGACAGGAAGATGTCCACGACCCTCATGATGATCAGGTCCACGGCGCCCCCGAAGTAACCGCTAATCGCGCCGAGGAGCGTTCCGATAACGCTTGCGATGCTCACGACCGTGAACGCGACCTGCAACGAGATCCGCGACCCGTAGACCAGCCGACTGAACACGTCGCGTCCCACGTCGTCAGTCCCCAAGATGTGAGACGCCGAGGGGGGCTGCAGGATCTCCCTGACCGCGGTCTTGTTTGGATTGTGTGTCGCGACGTACGGCGCGAATACCGCGATGATGGTCACCGAAAGAATGAAGAAGATCCCAATCATGGCGAGCGGCGAGCGGCGAATGGAGTAGAGCACAAACCGGAAGGTGCTGTCCTTCCTCACCGTGTCCGCACTCGTCTTGCTTGCGTCCATTGGGCTCCTTTCAGTACCGCACGCGAGGGTCGATGAGCGCATAGCAGACGTCGACGAGCAGATTGGCAATCGCGTAGACGCCCGCGATCACGATCACACACCCGAGAACCGGGTTGGGATCCCCGTTGACGATGCTGTTGGTCATGTAGTATCCGACGCCCGGGAACGTGAAGACGGTCTCGATGAGAAACGTTCCGCCGAGGAGCCCCCCTGCCAGGAGGCCCAGAGTCGTCACAATAGAGGTTACCGCGTCCTTGAGGACGTACACGTAGATCGTTCGGAAACGGCTGAGACCATGGGCGCGAGCGAGCAATACATAGTCGGACCGAAGCAGCTTCAGAGTGGAGTTCCGCATCAGCCGGATCACGGTCGCCAGCTCGGAAAGGCTGAGCGCGAACACGGGGAGGATGAGCCGCATCAGCGCGCTGCCGAGCCGCTCCCAATCCCCCGCCACCAGGCTGTCGAAGATGTAGAGACCCGTGATGTGCTGAGGGGGGCCCAACGTGGCGGCAATCCTTCCGTGTGCGGGAAGGATGCCCCACTTCCAGAAGAAGAGAAGAACCAGCATGATCCCGAACCAGAACTGCGGAACGGCGATCCCGCCAACGCCAAATCCCCGGGCGATGACGTCGACGAAGCTATCCTTGTGCAACGCGGAGATCATTCCCAAGAAGACTCCCACAATGGCGATGACGACCATGGCGCATCCGATGAGCTCCAGCGAGGCCGGGAGGTAGTCCGCAAGGTCCGTTAACACAGGTCTGCCGGAGAGGATCGACTTGCCGAAGTCCCCTCGGACAACATCGGAGAGGTAGCGGACGTACCGGATGTGAAGAGGCTTGTCCAGCCCGTACTCCTCCGTGAGCCGCTGGATGGTCGACTCGGTCGCGAACCGGCCGGCCCGAACGTAGATCGCGGTCGCCGGGCGCAGATTCGTCAATAGGAAGACCAGCGAAATCACGCCAAACAGCATGAAAGGGGTGATCGCAATTCGCTTCAAGACGAACCTCAGCATCCCCCATCGCCTCCCTCGCCCGTCTTCGGCGTCGTCGAGGCAGCCCCCCCGATCGAGCCGACGGGCTTCTCCAGCCGCAGGTGACACGCCACGGAGTGTTCCGGCTCCACCTCTACCAGTTTCGGGACGTAGCCGCGGCAATCCTCGTTCTTCTCCTTACAACGACCGCGGAACGCACAGCCTTCCGGAAGATGAGACGGGCTTGGCGGGGACCCCAAAAGCGGAGGCGTCAGTCGGTCGAGCGTTCGCTCCGTCGTGAGAACCGAGCCACAGAGAGCGCGTGTGTAGGGATGCAGCGGGTTGCCGAAGACCTTGTCCACGCGCCCGTACTCGACAATCTCTCCAAGATACATCACCCCAATCCAGTCACAGATGTATCGTAGGACCGAGGCATCGTGAGAGATGAACAGATACGTCAAGTCTCGCTCTTTCTGCAACGATACGAGCAGCTCGAGCACTCGGGCCTGGACGGAAACGTCCAACGCCGACGTCGGTTCGTCCAAGACGAGGAAGTTCGGCTCGAGAATCAGAGCGCGACAGATGCATACCCTTTGCTGGGCGCCCCCGCTGAGTGCATTGGGGAAGGCGCTCAGATGCTGTCCCTGGAGTCCGACCCGCCGCGCCAACTCGGGGAGGAGTCCACGTCTTTGCTCGAGCAACCCGTGCACCACCAACGGCTCGAGGATGCTGCTTCGCACCTTGCGACGTAGATCCAACGCCTCTTTCGGGTTCTGGAGAATGATCTGCGCGTCCCTCCGGAACCTCTTGAGACCGGCCTTGTCGAGAGACATGACCTGATGTCCGCAGACACTAGCGTCGCCCGACGTCGGCTCCACTAGCCGCAGAACCAGGAGCCCCGTGGTGGTCTTCCCGCAGCCGCTCTCGCCCATCAGGCCCAGTGTCTTCCCCTTGGGAATGGTAAACGAGACGCCGCGTACGGCGTAAACGAAGGTCTTCCCTCGCGCGAAAAGGCTACGGCGCTCGAAGGTCTTCGTCAGGCCCTTCACGCAAACAGACGGTTCCTCCGCCGAGGGGCTCGCCGTCACCTCGTTCACTCGAAGAAGCTCCCCTCAAGAGCGTTCTTGAGAATTGCGTAGAGGGATTCCCCGGTAACCTGCCGCGGCGACAACGGAACCGCCCAGCCTTGCGTTTCGATCGTGGCCTTCGCCATGGACTCTAGCTTCCCTCGTTCCACGCCAATCTCAGCGAGCGTCGTCGGCAAATCCACGTCCGTCAACAGGTCCTTCAGAAGCTTCGCCGAAAGCTGCGCGGTCTCTCGCGAGACTTCATAGGTCCGCCCGGCGGGGTCAAGGAGTCCCGCCAGGGTCGAGAAGCGCTCGACATCCACGGAGGCGACGTAATCGATGTAGTAGGGTAGGACGACACCACACGCGGTACCGTGTGCGATGTGAAGTTCGCCTCCGATGATGTGCCCCACAGCGTGCGGAACCGTGCATCCTCCGCTTTCCAGCGCGACCCCCGCTAGGTAGCTTGCGAGGCTCATCCCCGACCTTGCACACAAGTCGTGTCCCTGGTTCACAGCGCATCGGATGTTCTCGCTCACAAGACGGATCGCTTCCCCAGCCAACAGGTCCGAGAGCGGATTGGCCGCGTAGCCCGGTCTGGCTTCGGGGCTGTTCGGTGCGGGGTTCTGGTCGAACCGCTTGGCGATGAAGGCCTCCACAGCGTGGGCTAGTGCGTCGACGCCTGTCGAAGCCGTGACTCGGGGAGGCATACCGACCGTAAGCATGGGGTCAATGAGCGCCACTTCCGGGAGCATCGGGATTTGAGCAATCCCCGTCTTGATCTCTCCGACAGCCATGACCGAAACATCGGTAGCCTCTGATCCCGTCCCCGACGTCGTCGGAATCGCGATCATCGGTGCGCCCGCACCCGGGAACTGCTTTCCCTTCCCCAGAGGTGGGTGGATGTAGTCGAGAGGCTCTCCACCGTGGACCAGGATCATGCGCGTTGTCTTCGCAATGTCGAGCGCGCTTCCTCCCCCTAGACCTACGACGACGTCCGGCTTCGCGTCCCTGGCGAAGCGCGAGCAGTCTCGGACAAGCTCCACGGTTGGCTCGCTCTGGAAATCTTCCCAGACTTCCACAGCCAACCCCCCGGACTTCAGAACGTCCTCGATCTCCTCTGTGATCCCGGCGGACCGGATCCCCTTGTCGCTGATGAGGAGAACCCTCTTCGCACCGAGTCGCGTTGCCTCATAGGCACAGTCTCCCGCAACGCCGGCACCGAACTTGACGTAGCCACCCGTCGGCAGCTTCCACACACTGTTGGGTCGTTCCTTAAGCATCTTCACTCCTCCTCAAGCGCCAGCGCATGCGCCGCAACATGATCGAGTCCGCCTTCACCGCGCGAACGGCTCCAACTCCAGCGACGCGAGCTTCCGTGAACTCGGAACTCCGTCCTGGCTCCATTCCCGCTGCTCGTAGTACGAACGGACGAGGTCCTTCAGGATCTCCGCATCCACGATCCGCCCGTCCGCCGGCCCGCCGTCCTGCAGCGGTTGCGTCGTCAGCCGGACGGGAAACTGGTCGTCTCGGCCGAACCCCTCCCGTACGTTGAACAAACGCGTCAGGTTCCAGATCCGCTCGCCGATCACATCTAGATCCTCCCGAGTGGTCTCGTAGCCGAGGGCGTCGAGCCACTTCGCCGCGTCATCGTGGTCGAAGCCGCTGAACGCGCAGCTGATCAGCGACCACAGAACGCTGCTTCCATTCTGATCAGCGATGACGGCGGCAGCATGCTCTGGATCGAACGCGAAGGGATCTCGAGGACCGAACGCGTCGCCTCCTACGGCCCAGGAACGCATGTGACACGCGCCCCGGTCGCTCGTCGCGTAGGCGAGCGCCATGCTGTGAGACGCACGAGGTCCCCACGCGGGAAGCTCAAGACCCTTGACCTCGACGGCCGACATCTCGGCTCCACCGCCTAGCTCCGCCGCTGCCGTCCGAGTCCCTTCGGCGAGAAGATCCCCAATGCCGTCTCGCGCGGCGATCTTCTCCAGAATACGGAGAGCTTCCTCCGAATTCCCGAAATGCACTGGTTCGTCGAGGATTCCCTTTTCCACGCACTCCATGGCGAACCCGAGCACGTTTCCCGCCGAGATGGTATCCAACCCGAGCTCATCACACGCACAGCCGAGCTTCGCCACGGCGCTCAGATCACCAAGCTCCAGATTCGAGCCCATCATCCCGACGGTCTCGTACTCCGGGCCCTTCCCGGTGACAAGCCCCTCGTAGGCTCCCTCCGTGAACTCCAGATTGAAGCCGCAGGCGATTGGGCAAAGGTAGCAGGCGACTCGGCTCTTCTGGTTGCGATGAAACACGTCGACGCTGAGTCCTTCGATCCCGGCGAAGCTCCCTTTCGTCCAATGACGCGTAGGCAGCGTTCCAGCTTCGTTACTGACCGTGACCATTCCCGGGGTACCGTTGGCCCGTACGCCTGCCTGCCCTTCGCCATGTGCCATTCGATCGAGCAGCTGTTTTCGGAGAGATCCGATTCGAGCGTCCTGCAAGGGAGTTCCCCTCACCAGGATCGCCTTGAGCTTCTTGGACCCCATCACCGCCCCGGCCCCAGCACGGCCTGCGTGGTGTGTTCCCCCGTCGTTGGAGACCGTAGCGAATCTGACGAGGTTCTCTCCAGCAGGTCCGATGGCGGCCGACTTGTACTCTGGGAATGCCTCGGAAATGTCTCTTGCGCTTCTGCCTTTCAGATTCGAAGCGCTCTCCAGGTAGGCCCTTCCACCATCGATCCGCAGCACTGTGAGTTCCTTCGCCCGACCCTCCACGACTACCCCGAGATGGTCAGGAAGCGCAAATCGCAAGTGCGCCGGGAAGTGGCCGCCCGAGTACGCGTCTAGAAACGCTCCCGTGAGCGGAGACTTCGTGGTCACACAGTACCGACTGCAGCCCGGCGCGAGACCGACGAGGGGCCCGGCCATGAGAATCAGCCGGTTTTCAGGACCCAACGGATCGGCCTTGGGCGGAACTTCCCGGTAGAGGTACGCTGCCGCCATACCCTTTCCCCCAAGGAGTGACGCCACCCACGCTTCCGGAACGCGCTCTGACCGGATGGACCCGTCGGAAAGGTTGACTTTGAGGATCTTCCAATCCGCACTCACGATGAACCACCGGACCTTTCTCCGAACCTCTCACTCCCGCTCAGCCGCTGGAGTTTCGCTCTTGGGTGCACAGACCTCGGCGAGTTCGGGCCCCGGATCATGGGTGCCCGAACTCGCCGCCACCGCAGTAGTTCGGGATCTGGACTACTTCGCGTAGTCCGGAGATCTCCAGAGGTTGTAAGCCCAGTAGGTGAACACGTCGAAGCGACAAAGGTCGACACCCTGGATGTCTTTGCTCCAGGTGTACGTGTTGGAGATATCGTACATGTAGAGAACCGGGATATCTTCATGGATGATCGCTTGAGCCTCCCGATACAACTCGGCCCGAGCGTTTCGATCCACGGTCCTCTCCGCTTCATCCAAGAGTCGCCCGACTTCCTCGTTCACATACCCGTTGTTCCATCCGGACGTCGTGCTGCGACCCGTATCTGGGTGGAATGCCGTATAGAGCAGCAAATATGGCTCAGCGCAGAACGGAAGGTTGTAAGCGAAGTACATGTCAGCCGAGATCTCCGGATTCACCGTCTTGCTGATGAACTCACCCCAGAGGACGGGCTGAATCTCAACGTTGATTCCGACCTCTTCAAGCTGCTCCTTGATCAGGACCCCGATCTTCCGGTGAGCTTCCACGTACTCGCCAAGATTCATCAGCGTGAGCGTCACTTCGCCGGGCTCGTACCCCGCATCGGCGAGCATCTGCTTCGCTTTCGCGACGTCTCTACCCCAGAACTGATCGAGTGAGGGGTCGAAGCCGAGCATCCCGGCGGGAATCGCACCAGCAGACAACGTCGATGCGTAGTGACCGACAGCCGTGACGTCGTTCATATCGATCGCGTACTCGAGGACCTTCCGGAGCTTCTTGTCGGCCAGCGGTCCCTTGTTGCACTTCAAATACAGATATTGCTTGTACATACCGGGGAACGTGACGACGTTGATCTCCGAGTTCTGGGCCAGGATTGGGATTAGCGTGTCTGGAATCGACGAGCCAGTGTCCGTCTCGCCACGTTCGAGCATTGGCTTCCGCATGGCGGCATCCCCAACGATGACGACACGGACACCATCGAACTCCACGCCCGTCCAACCTCTCCAGTAGTCGTCGAACCTGACCATGTTGACGTATTGTCCCTCGACGTACTCCTCAAGCTGATACGGCCCCGTCCCACACGTGTTCCGCCGCATCCAGTCCTTAGCCCACGGGTCCTCGTCGGTGGCGTGCGCTTGGACGTAGGTCGGAGAGACCATCAGAAGTCCGACGTAGGAAGCGAAACGATCCTCCCAGATACCGAACGGCCGGTCCGCCGTAAACTGCACGACATACTCGTCAATCGCCTCCGCCTTCACGATTGGCAGGAACAACTCCGACGGCCCCATGCCGATCGCCTTCATGCGGTCAAACGAGAAAACAACGGCGTCCGCGTTGAACGGTGTCCCGTCGTGGAACTTCACTCCTTGCACGAGGTAGAACGTACATTTTGTCAGATCTTCTGAATACTCCCACTTGCGCGCCAGATGCGGAATTGGCGTATACGTTTCTAGATCGTAGGTCAAAAGCGGCTCGTAGATTTGGAGCGTAACTTGCCCGTTCATCATGTACAGCACTTCAGCCGGATCGAAATTCTCTACTGGCCCTCTGTTTCCAAGCTTGAGGACGCTCTCTTGAGCAGAGACAACCACCCCAAGTAGAGCCACCAACAGAACCATCCCTACAATTGCCCGACGCCTTCCACACATACCTGCACCTCCCTTTAAGTGCTCCTTGACACGTGTTGCAGTATAGGTGATATTAGCTCGCGCTGTCAATAGCGGCGGCATGCCTGTCATGTCTTGAGGCGAAGCGTGACGGCTGGTGGAAGGAGGGCAATCGCAGTGAACCTTAGGAAGCTCGTTTCCGAACTGGTCGTCTGGCTGGATCGCGTGGTGCATCCCCTCACGAAGCCGGTCGCGGTGTCATTGCTCGAGGAGGAGTCCGACGTCCCCCCCGACGCGTCACAACCCATCAAGTCACTCGGCCACGCCATCCGTCCCTGCGAGGCGGTGAGGTATGCGCGGCATGAAGGACTCTCTTCGGTCATGTTTCGACAGGATTTCGCATCGGATTGTCCCATCGGCCCCTTCGCCTTCGGAGTCATCCCGCCCTCCGCGGATTGGCTCGATGGCCAGATGGCCCTTCGCATCTGCACAGACTCACCTGACGTGGCTCGGAAGATGGTGCACGGTATCCCAAGGCTAGCGGTCGAGAGGTTCAAGGCGTTCGCCTTCCGTCCACTCGAGAAGATGTCTCATCCCTTCGATGTCCTCGCCGTCTATGTGAACTCCCTTCAAACGATGAAGCTCGTCGAGGCGATCCGCTGGAATCGAGGGGAACCCCTCGTCTCGGCGATCACAGCCCGCGCAGCGTGCGCGAACTCAATCGTCCAACCCTTCCTGAAGGCGGAACCTACCATCAGCATCCCTTGCGGCGGAGACCGAGCGTGGGGACAGACCCAGGACACGGAGCTAGTCTTCTCGATCCCGTTCTCTGCACTGGAGGATCTTCTCGTAGGCCTGCAGGGGTATGACCGGGCTCATCAACGCGCCAGCCTAGATGAATTGACGCCGGTTCAACGCAACTACAAACCGTTCGCTGAGCAGATCGAGCCCCTCCTCCGAGACGGGCGGGGAAGAGCATGAGAGGAGCGTGAGCCGAAGTGCAAGAGAATCTGAAGGTCTTGGGCATCTCTGCAAGCCCGCGGCACGGTAACAGCGAGTTCCTCCTAGATCACGCGCTGGACGAAGCCCGGAAGTTGGACCTAGATTCGGAGATCAGGGTGGAGAAGTTCTCTTTTGTCGGCAAGAAGTTCGCCCCTTGCGTCGGATGCTTCGCGTGCGCGAAGAACGGAGGGCGGTGCGTCATCGAAGACAGCTTCCAGGAGCTTCAGCTTCGATGGTTTGCGGCCGACACCATCATCTACTCAGTGCCAGTCTACGTTATGAATATCCCCGGTCAGTTGAAGTGCTTCTTCGATCGACTGTGCAACTCCCAGTACGGGGACAAGGAGAACTCCCTCAAGCGGCTGAACGTCGCCGCGATGATTTCTCAAGGGGGTTCCCATTCCGCCGGACAGGAGTCAGCGCTCAAGGAGCTCATCACGTACACCGTTCTAACCGGTGGCCTACCCGTGGCGGCCGGACTACGCAACAGCTACACCGGGGTCCGAGGCTGGACAGGCCACGACCTCGCAGCCGACGCGCTCGCGGGTCGATTCCAGGAAGCAGACAATGAGGTCGTCGAGCTGGTGAGCCAAGCTCGAGATCTCGCATCCCAAGCTGTGATCGCAGGGCTCATCGTCAGGAAAGGGGCACTGGCGATTCGAGACGCACTCCGGTCTCGAGCAGAGTACCGCTCGTTGATTCGGCGAATCGAAGCCTGAATGCTCTGCGCCAAGAAAGAGGAGCCCTTCGCCATCCTTAGAGAACGGTGTCATCCTCACCCCACACACGGCTTGTTGCTCCGAGAGCTCAATAGACGAGATGCGCGAGATGGCTATCAAACACGTCGTCGACGTGATCGAGAGAAGGAGAACCGATGATCGATCTACATACCCAGCGCGGGGTCGTCACCGGAGCCGGCACCGGCATCGGTAGGGCGATCGCTCGCGTCCTCGCCCAGCATGGTGCAGCTGTCGCCATCATCGATCTCGACGCCAAGAGCGCTCAAGGAACCTGTGACGACATCACAGCCCTCGGCGTCGACTCGATTGCCCTTCAAGGCGACGTTTCTAGCCAGTCTGAGATGGAGGAGGCTTTCGCCCACATCGAAGGCAAACTGGGCGAGATCGACTTCCTCGTCAACAACGCCGGCGTGTCTTCCACCGGATTCGCCATCGATCTCACCGAGCAGGAGTGGGACCAGCACTTCGCGGTCAACGCAAAGGGTACGTTCCTTTGTTCTCGGATCTGCGCCCGCCGGATGATCGAGCGGAAACGAGGGAGGATCGTGAACATCGCTTCCCGCCTCGGTCTCGTTGGGGGAGAGATGTACACTCACTACAGCGCATCCAAGTTCGCCGTTCGCGGGTTCACGCAGTCATTGGCCCTCGAGCTCGCGCCATACGGGATCACCGTCAACGCTGTTGCCCCTGGCAAAGTCGATACCCCGATGATTCGGCGAGAGTGGGACTGGGAGGCTAAACTCCTCGGACGAGATGCCCGTGAAATCGAAACGGAGATCGTCGCTTCGATCCCGTTGAGAAGATTAGCCACGCCCGAGGAAGTCGGCCTGTCCGTCACCTTCTTCCTCTCGGACTATGCACGCTATACCACCGGGCACACGTTGAATGTCACCGGCGGGCTGCGAATGGATTGACACCGCAAGAAGGGGAGCTGCTATGCTGAAGGAGAAGTTCAGGGGAATCGTGGTGCCAATTGTCACCGTCTTTCGTAGTGACGGTAGCATTGACGCGGAACGCATGAAGACATTCGTCGGCTACCTGATTGACGAGTGTAGAGTGCACGGCATCTTCTGTCCGGGTAGTACCGGCGACTACACTCTGCTAACGCTCGACGAGCGGAAGAGCCTGATCGAACTCATCGTGAAACACGTGGATGGCCGGGTTCCCGTGTACGCGGGAACCGGACACAACGCGACGCAGACCGCTTCTGCGCTGACGCGTTTTGCGCAGGAAGTGGGAGCGGATGCAGCACTCGTGTCGCTTCCGCACTACCCGCGTCCAACCCAGGAAGGCCTCTACGTCCATTACTGCACTCTGGCCCAGGAGAGCGACATCCCGATCATGGTCTACAACTATCCCGGCGGCATGGGACTCGACATCTCGCCGGAGATCGTCGCTCGCCTGGCCAAGGAAGACCGCATCCAGGGGATCAAGGACTCGGTCGACGACCTGGATCACACGAATCTCATCCTTCGCGACGTAGGCGACCAACTTGCGGTCTTCCAGGGGATGGACGCGAAGCTCTTCCAATCACTGGTCATGGGGTGCGTCGGCCTTGTGGGGACAGTCTCCAACATCGCGCCGAAGCAGTTCGTCGCGATTTGGGACGCCGTCCAGAAAGGAGACTATGAGCAAGCACGTTCGCTACAGCTGATGCTGCTCGACCTGTGCCTCCAGGTGACCTACGAGCAAGGCGTCACCAAGGCAGCCCTGGAATTAATGGGATTCCACGCAGGCGCTCACCGGCTTCCCGTGACCCCGGCAAGCTCTGACCGCGTGAAGAGGGTGCGTGTCGCGCTCGACCGACTCGGACTCCTCGGCCAGCTGAAGAGTATCGCCTAGCATGGACGGGAAGAGAGCCCGTGTGTGACCACAACGCAGAGGAGGACTCACGTCATGTTGAAAGGACCATTGGAGAGACGTTTTTACCCCACTCCACCTCACCCTGAGTTTCCGCGTAGCGAGTTTGACGCCCGCATCGATCACATCAAGAAGCTCATGGAGCGTGACAACATCGATGTACTCGTCTGCTGGGATTCACGCAATATACGATATTTCACCGGGTTTTTCTCCGCGCACTGGGACGCCTGGAGCATCCAGCCCGCCGTGTGCGTTATCCCTCGCGAGAAAGAGCCCATCCTCGTGATTCCCGGTTTCTTCAACGGGGTCGCCGAGGGTATGACGTACGTCAACGACATCCGCGCTCAAGAGGACCCGCACCTCACCGAAAGGATCCGCGAGCTCCCGATTGACGTCGCGCAGCTGATCAAGGATCTCGGCCAAGGAAACGGACGTATCGGATACGAGGGCGGGCGGCTCGGCGGCATGGGAATCCCTCGCCCGGCCAACGACATCCTGGAGTTCCAGGCGGCCCTCAAGGATGCAGCGCACGTCCCGGCAGGCGACCTCATCTGGGAGTGCCGGATCATCAAGTCCACAGCAGAGATCGAAGCGATATCCGTTGCCACGGAGTCGGTCGTCGAGGCACTCGGTGAACTCGTTGCGAACTTCCGAGTCGGGATGACCGAGCGTGAGGTCGGCATTCTCATGATGAAGAAGGCGCTCGAAAAGGCCCACGACCTAGGCACGTTCAACATGCGCTGCTCGCAGACTCGCTACCCTATGGTCGACACTCCTCCCATCTTCGACGCCGTTCCCATCTGCAAGGGGGACCGCATGGTGCTCGAGCTCTTGCCCACATACAAAGGGTATCGAGGAAGCTGTTGTCGCGTCTTCCAAGTAGGGGAGTTGTCAAAGGAAGCCAGAAGCTCCGTCGATATAGTCGAAGCTGGCCAATCAGCGGCAATCGACGCGATCTGCGCAGGCGTCACCACAGGGACGATCAGCGGAGCCGTCCAGAAGGTCTTCCATGACGCCGGTCTCAACATTGAGATCGAAATGGTGGGGCACGGAGTCGGCCTGACCGGTCACGAGCCCCCCATGCTGACAGCCCGAGAGGAGACCGAGCTACAGGAGGGCATGGTTCTGGCCGTCGAGGTATGGAAGTACGACGTCGCAGGTTTCGAGTACGGCGACAGCAAGCAAGCAAGCAAGAACCTGGGACCCTTCGGCAATGAGGATCTCGTTGTCGTTACAAGAGGCGGGTGCGATCGTCTGCCCGCGTTCCGCAAGGACATCCTCTCTCTTCGGTACAATCCCTAGGTCTTTTTAAGGTATTGTAGGTTCGCTAGCGCGATCCTCGTCGGTTCTGTCCACACACCCGCAAGGATCGCGCTTCCGCTTCCGCAACAGAATACCGCGATCCGTATCGTCAAGACGAAGCAGATGCTTGCGCGCGCAGACGGCAAAGGATCATCTCACAGAACCCAGCAAGCGCCAACTACGCCTCTCTTAAGAAGCCCGCGAGAAGGAGACCAAACGGCCAACAAAGGTTCACCCAGGTCTGGCCTAAGCTTCCGCCTCAGCGGCTTCAACGGCGTGGAAGGGATTCCCGCTACTCGGGAAGCCGTCCTGGAGCTGGAAGTACTTCAGCGTCCCAACCCAAAGGACCTTCGCGGGGCCCTCTTCGTCCGCCGAGTAACTATGAGGCGAAGTCAATGCGTCGAAATGGTAGCTATCTCCAGGGCCGAGGGGGTACGTTGCATCGCCGATTGTCAACCTGAGCCGACCCTCCAGTACATACCCAAACTCCTCTCCCTTATGAAGTGCTGGGGGATAGGTGTAGCCCGGAGAGATCTCTCCGATGATGATCTCGAATCTCCTGCCCGGGAAGTCCCGACTTAGAAACCGGTACCTGATCGCAGACTCTGAAACGATGATCGCTGGCTGATCTTGCTCCTTCATCACCTCGGGGGTCCGCCCCTTTTGCGGCCTTGCTCTCCCCAAGAGAGGTTCTACCCTGGCAAACAGATCGGCCAGCCGGACGCCTAGCGCCTGACAGATGGTGTGAAGCGACGCAATCGAGATCGAGCACAGTCCTCGTTCTACTTGCGAAATGAAGCTCGTCGAAAGGCCGGACCGACCCGCGAGTTCCTGCAGAGTCCACTCTCGATCCTGACGCAGCTTACGGATTTGTTGCCCGACTACATTCACGTATGCAGCATATCTAACATCCGCTCACGAAGCAAGTGCCAGAACCGCATTCCATCCGACATCACACATGAACCGTCACTGAATTGCTCGGCAGCGATTGACGAGAGAGAGGGCACGACGTCCACTCCTTTCGCCTGTGCAGGGAAGGGAAGTCAGTCAAGAACCCATCCGAGCGTCCCCTTTCGCGTACAGGCGTTTGGGCCATTCCCCAGAATCTAGAACTCCTCGAGTGTCAGGTAGAGCTGCTTCGCTGCCGCCTGTTCCGCCTCTTTCTTGCTCCGGCCGCGACCGACCGCACGGTGACCGGCGACGCTCACGCTGACCGTGAACTCCTTCTTGTGCTCCTTGCCGGTCGAGTTCGTGACGTCGTACGCAGGCCGACAGTCGAACAGCCGCTGCGCGCTCTCCTGCAGAAGGCTCTTGTAGTCGCCGGTCGCCGATTGTTCGGCCACGAAACTTCGAATGTCGTCCCGAAGCAGCCGAAGCGTGAACTTCGCGGCGTAGGCGTATCCCTTCTCGAGGTAGATGACGGCAATCAGCGCTTCGAACGCGTTGCCGAGATTCGTCGGCCGGTTCCTGCCGCCGTTCGCCTCCTCGCCCCGCCCGAGGCGCATGAAGTCAGAGAACCCCAGTTCGGCCGCCTTCTCGGCGAGGATCGGCCGGCTGACGGCGACCGATTTCGCCTTCGTCAGTCGCCCCTCGTCAGCGTCCGGATACTCCGTGAAAAGGTGAGACGTCACGGCAAGATCGATCACCGCGTCCCCGAGGAACTCGAGTCGTTCGTTCGAGCCGCGAGGGTCGCCGACCTCGTTGGTGTACGAGCTGTGGAGAAACGCCCGTTCCAGCGCGTCTGGAGCGATGTGAAGACGGAGTCGCTTGGCAAGCTCCTCCATCGGGTGATGCTTCATGTGTCCCTCTCCGCCGGGCGTCCCGCCCGGTCTCTCGTATCCCGCTTCCAGTCTCCCAAAGAATGATACCAGAACGGGGGAACGCTCACGAATCGGCGGGCTCCTCAGCCGGAGCAATCGGGACAGCGTTCTAGAAGTGCAGCCTGGTTCCCGCTCAGGCAGGCACGCTCGCTGCACCTCCTGAAGGCCACGTGCAGGCCGCTACAAGCAAAGCGGCGCACTAGCAGCCGTGCATCAGCTCGGTGCCCGGGTAGTCGGGGCACCAGTCCTCGTCGTCCGGAATCCCGTCGCCGTCGCGATCGGGGCCGCCACCTGCGGCGCCGATGTCACCGAGTCGATGGAAACCGTCGCCGGGCGTCTCCTCATAGCCCGATCCAAACGTCGCGTCGCTCAGTCGGAGAAGGATGGGATAGTCCTTGATGAGCAGGTCGCGGACGATCGTGTCTTCACAGTCCACCTCGAAGATCAGCTCCTGCTCGAACCCGTGGAGAACGTTGATGCCGGTCACTGAGCCTGCAGCGAGGCCCGGGAACATGATCGTTGCTGGAACACCGGGATCGTCATCTTGAGCAATCCCATCGGTCCACACCGCAAGCATCCGATCGCCGTTCGGATAGCGGAAGGAGCAGTAGGCGACCGGGCCTTCGTAGTCGATGTCAATCTGGACCGGCATGTCGATCGACTCGTTGCCTGCTGTAGCAGTGTTCAAGTTCCCAACTGCGCCAAGGAACGTCGTGCCCCCTGCCATGAGAATCTGCGTTACTGAGACATCCAAACCCAGGTTCGTCATCGTTCCTCGAAGGTAGTACTTGGTACTGGTCGTTTCGCCATAGCTAGGCCATCCAGGTACCGGCTGGTTGTGAGTGCACCAGTGGATCTCGTCTGCGATGAAGCTTCCCTGAAACCCGTGCACGATGGCTGTGCTCTTGATGTCCCTCACAAGAGACGGATAGTCATAGTAGTAACTGCGACCCCAGTCGTGTGCAGGGGAGGATCCGTACATCGGATGCCAGGAGACCACGTCTACTAGCGGCATTACGTCTGACTGCAGAATCCGATACAGGTATCGCTGCGAATCCTCATCAATCAGACCGTGCGTGCCTCCGACCGCAACCTTCGCATCGGGAGACTCTTCTCGAATGACTGGAACCGTCCGCTTGACGAGGCGCAGGTAGTCTTCCACGTCAATCGACTGGATACTCGGATCTGGGAGACTCGGCTCGTTCCACATCTCGTAGTACTCGATCCGGTCCTTGAACTGGCTGACGACGAACCTGACGAAGTCCAGGTAGCGCTTCACCTCTCCCTCGGTCTCGAACCTTGGGACAGGCACTGTCCGACCGTCCGAGGAGCTCTCAGTGTCCCAGAAGGTCATGACGAGCGTGATCGACACTCCGGCATCAGCGAGAGCAGTAATGAAGGCATCGTGGTCTGGGTCTACGTACAACTCAGGCTTGCTCCAGTCTACGCGCTGATACTCAATGCTGTTGATCGCAAACCGAGCTCTCTTTGCACCGAGGCTCAGTATGTGCCCTGGATCAAGCACCAAGTCGGGAAACGCCCCCGGCTCTCCATATGCGTGGTAGAGCCGATTGAAGAAGACCCCAATGTGATTGTCGGCAAGCTCTGACGAAGGCAAGGCTCTCTGCCAACGAACCGGTGAAGAGTTTGCTTCCTGTAGACCGATCAACGCACACGCGGGGGACGACAGCGGTCCTGAGTTGCCACGTGGATCTGTTGCCAGTGCAATCGCTGTCTGCCCAGCAAGCGGCTCTCCCTTCACGTAGGTGAAGTGGCCCGAGTCATCAGCTCGAGCGGATCCCTCAAAGACACTCCATCCGCTATCGTCGAAGGCATACACCTCAATTGAGCAGTCTGCGCATGTCGTGCCCGTCACGATTCCCTGTTGCGAGTCGACGGCCTCAATGAACGGAGGTTGCACATCAGCATTCCCTCCATCGCGCAAGACAACCCGTAGCGGTACTGACCTCCGGAAGTTGTTCCTCGTTAGGGTATTTCCTAGTGAACGCGTTCCTTCAACGGTGATGTCTACGTAATTGTATGCAATGGTGTTGCTGGGCCCGATCGTTGTCGTAGTCATTCCCTCTTCAATCCAGATTCCCGCGATCGCGTTGCCCCAAGCATCTGCAAGGAGGGCGTCCATCCCGATGATGTTGCCCATGATCAGGTTGCCTGAGCCACCGCTGCCAACGTCGATCCCGATGCCGTTTCCGGCCACGAGGTTCCCTTGGCCAATCGGGCCAGCGCCAACATTCGGGTCACCGCCGAACTGATTTCGACTGCCCGCACACCCCGCGATGCCCGAACCAGTGAAGTTCACGACCTGTAACCCCATGACCACGCAGTCACTAGTGCATATGCTCAAGCCGGTAACCCACTCGCCAAGTGCGCGGCTTCCGTCGACTATGACGCCGGCATTGCTCGCGTCGATTGTAATGCGCGACCTTGGCAGCGTGAGTGCAGGCAACTCACTGCGCGGGTAGATCGTCGCCGGATCATCCGGCGGAAAGACTGCTGGATTGAACGTAATGACATCGCCGGTTCTCGCGCTCTGCAGCGCCCAACGCAGCGTTCCCTCTCCGCTGTCCGCCGCGCTCGAAACCACAAGCTCTCGAGCAGCACACGTAGAAACCACAAAGGCCACCAAGACAAGTGCGAGCAATCCGCGCTTCATGTTCCCTCCTTGAGGAGCAGGATACCGGAGGGGGCAGGACCTAGCAAAGTGGATGTAGATTGGCTGGGAACTCCTTCCTTGGCACGAAGGCTCTCGCCACGCCGCGCGAAGAGAGAGCCCAGGGACCTTCGGTCCCTGGAGGATTCGTAACCTCGGCCCTTCGCCGAATCCTCGGATGCGAAGGGCTTGTCGAGAGCGCCTCGCGCTCCGACGAAGTCTCTCACCACACCGCGCGAAGAGAGAGCCCAGGGAACTCGTACTCCCTGGGCTCTCTCTTACCTCTAGAGGACTACTTTCGAACTTCGCTAGGTGGCTAAGGAATCCAGCAAGCCTTGACGGATGGAGGATTACAGACCACTCGCACTAGGAGCAGGCCCTCTAGCACCCATGCATCAGCTCACTGCCGGGATAGTCCGGGCACCAATCCTCATCGTCTGGCACTCCATCGCCGTCGCGGTCCTGAGTCTGCAGCTCTTCCGGTCGACCGAAGACATCACCGACCGCGTCCTCGCCCAGGACGAAGCGTTCCCGGAGCACCCACTGTACCGGCCCGCGATAGGCGGCTCGTTGGTAGAGCGGGTACCACTTCCCACTCGGGGAAACGGACACTACAGTATTCCCTCGGACAAGGAGTTCGTACCTCTCTCCTCCCACCGATTCTCGGACAGAGCGCTCGGGAATCGCGAAAGCGAGAGTGACGAGGTCTCCCTCATCCGTGTGAGGCAGGATCACATACCTGTCTTGGATTGCGAGCTCATGCCCAACACCGTTGATCGCGCAAGTCGCTTCGGCGATCTTGGCCCATTCCGGCAGCCGGACTTCCAGCGCACAACCTACCTTGACTCTGATGTCGACTCGTCCCTCGTAGGGAATGTAGCTATCGATGTCGGCCCACTCCGAGGCTCGATTCAAGAGAAGGTGAATGCGGAGTACCCCATCTTCGTACTCGAGCATCCTTTCCCAGACGAAGTAGATCGCACGGGTTGCATTGCCCGTGCAGCAAAACGTCGTGCCCTCTGTACCCACCAGGCCGTAGAAATCATTCAGCGAGGCCCAGCTGGCAAACGTCCCGATGCATCGCTGTGCGACATCTTCACGTGTTTCACCAGGCAACAGAGGTTCTTTCGGCGCGATAGCCGTCAATCCCTTCACCCACTCGGCGTCAAGCATTTGCATCTCTGCGAACTGATTACGTAGGTAACGGTCCACATCGTCCCAGTAATCTGCCTCGGTTCCCGTTGAGAGAAGAAGAGCAAGCAGAATCATGTCCGCTGTGCAGCAAGTTTCGCAGGTTACCTCAGTTCGGTCATCCGGTGGATTCCCGATGTATTCAGGGAAGAACCCAGTCACTGGAGATCCCAGTGCTCGGGCCCACTCGTACCCCCGGGTGGCAAGGTCCGCGTACTCCAGATCACCCGTGAGAGCAGCGTACTCCGCAACCGCAACGAGAGCGTTCGCGTTGTGATGGAAATGGAGCGAGTTGCGAAGCTCAGAACCCTGTCTCGCAAGGAACTCGCCGCTCTCGCCTAGAACCCTTGCGTGGTCCTTTAGATAGCGGGCAAGCCCCTCCGCGATCTTGAGCATGTCCTCGTCACCTGTCACGCGGCAGAGCTGAACGAGCCCCTGCAGCGTCCAGCCGTCGTACGTTCCTTCCCATCCAACAGGCATACCTCCATCGCCATCCGGGAAGTAGCAGTACTCATCTTGCCACACGATGCCTTCCGTCAGATTCTCGAGCACGCACTCGACTAGAGGATCTAGCAGGGGATCCTGTGCTGCCTCGTAGTAGCGGGCAAACCATGCGAGGAGACGCCCTCCGTCAATCCCATGTACAAGAGCTGTTCCTTGTGCGCAAATCTGGCTCAGAAGGTCTTCCCGCCACGTGCGGTCGACTTCGAAGTTGTCTAGGTTTCCCGTGATCAGCCGCGCAAGGAGCAGGCCCTCTGTGTACTTGCCGCTGAATTGGATCGGCCCTCTCATCACGGGAGGCTTGCACCACAGGTCTGGGGATTCGTAGACGGCGTAGCGCGCAGTGGGCTCTGTGGAGGCGGCTATTGCCCTCACAAGCAGATTCGCCCGAGCTTGGAGGTCAAGGGTATCGGGGACTGGCACGGTGTATCGATTGCCTTCGAGGAACGCAGGCTCAGTGGATGAGGAACCGCGACAGTAGGAACTCGTGTTTCCCTCGCCGTCGGTCGCTGTGGCCAAGATCTGCTGCGATTCGAGCGGCCCACCTATCTCATGAAGGAACCTCCCTGACGAGTCAGCTGTTGCCTGCCCCTCGAATACCAGTGATCCTTCGGCTGTCGCTGAGTAGATCTCCACAAGACAGCCTGCGCATGACAAACCCTGGACGACTCCGCCTTGGCCATCGACGAGAGTCACCTCGGGCGGCTCGAGGCCTCTGTTGGCTCTGTCCCAAACAAGGATGTCGGTTCCCGAGTTGTCGTAGATCGAGTTTCGCGTGATCGTAATCCCGTATGCCCCCGTGCCACTGACCTCGACTCCAGCGCAACCATTGAAGGCAACAACGTTTTCGGGCCCAACACGCGTGCCGGAAGATCCGTCCTCAACCCAGATCCCGCGGCAATCATTTCCCCACGGCGTGACGCCATCGGCCTGGATGCCCACGAGGTTTCCCAGGATGATGTTGTCCCTGCCAGCTCCCCACAGGTCGATGCCCATCCCGTTTCCGCTCAGGAGGTTTCCCTGTCCGATTGGCCCTGTGCCGATGCTACGAGCGCCACCAATCATGTTGTGCCCACCTGAGATTCCGATGCCCGCGCCGCTCACGTTCACGATCTGCAGACCCATCACGATGTTGTTGTCTGACGGGATGAGCAGACCGTAGTTGAAGCCATTGACAAGGGGTATCCGGCTGCCATCTAGTATCACGCCGGCACTGCTCGCGTCGATTGTGATCCCTTGCCTGGTGATCGTCAGCTGACTCTGAAGGTAGATCGTCGAGGGCGCCTCTGTAGGAAAGGCACTTGCGTCGAACGTGATTACATCCCCAAGCCGCGCCGTCTGTAGTCCCCACCGAAGGGTTCCCTGTCCGGCGTCCGCTGTGCTCGTGACGACGATCTCCTTCGCAGTACACGCAGACGCCAAGAGGAAGACGAAGACCAATGCCAGCGTTCCCCGCTTCATGTTCCCTCCCTGGAAAGGAGGATACTGGAGAAAGAGCGGGCACAAAAGGTTCAGTAGCTGATCATGGAGTCTCAGTTACCGCTGAGAACATGATGGCCCAGCACCAGACGAGATAGAGCAGACAGGAATTAAGATTCAAGGAGCTTGCTAGGGCGGGAGGATGGCCGCCGGAGCGATGAAGACGTCCTCCGGCGGCTTGGGAGTTTGCTGTCCAAACTCCATCCTACGTACGGAGTCTCTCACCACACCGCGCGAAGAGAGAGCCCAGGGAGTCTGAGCTCCCTGGGCTCTCTCTTAGGGCGGGAGGATTCGAACCTCCGATCACGGCTCCAAAGGCCGCTGCCTTACCGCTTGGCTACGCCCTAGAACGTCACGTCCTGGGTCGGGATGTCCCGGCCAGCCTGCTCGCCGTCTTCGCCGACCACGTCGTGATACTTTGCCAGCACCGCTCTTTCCAGCCGAAGCCGGAAGTCGTTGTCGATCGGGTGCGCGGTGTCGCGGAACTCGCCTCCCCGCACCTCCCGACTCGGCATCGCGACGAAGAGGCTCTCCTTGCCCTGGATGACCTTCACGCTGTGCACGACGAATACGTCATCGAACACAACCGAGCAGAACGCTTTCAGATTCCCTTCGTCCCGCATTGGTCGGATCTCAACCTTCGTGATCTCCACCACGGAACCTCTCTCGCAGTCGTGCCCCACGTGATGTTAGCGGAACGGAGAAACCCTTTCAATCGAGGGTTTCGTCCCCTCCGAGATCGAAGACGGTGACGCCCTCCCCGCCGAGGTTCGGCGGAGCAAAGCCGAACGAGCGCACGAACGCGCACGAGCCAAGGTACGCGTGAATCGCGTCCCGGAGCGCGCCGGTTCCCTTCCCATGCAAGATGCTCGCGCTGCGGACGTCCGCGAGAAGGAGCCTGTCGAGGTACTCCTCCACGTCACGCAGCGCCTCGATGACCGTCTCGCCGCGAACGCTGATCTGAAGCGGAACCTGCCCCCCGCGCGGACGGCGGACCCTCGTCTTGCTCTTCCGCGCCCGCTCCGGTCGACGGGGCTTCCGGGTTGGCGGGGAGAGGTTCGCAACGTCGGTCGCCACGCGGATTCCGTCGAGATCGACCGAGACTCTCCCGCTCCCGTCAACGTGGACGATGCGCCCGTCGGCAGCCAAGCTGCGAACGTGGACCTCCCGCCCGACGGCGATCGCGTCCGGATCGAGGGAAGGACCTTCATCCGACCGCTCGAAGGCCGCCCGCCGTTCGGCGAGATCGCGCCGGAGCGAGACGACCTCCCGGAGCCCCTCGCGAGCCCGTTCCGGGCCCGCATTCGCTGCCGCCAGGATCTCCTCCAAACGCCGCTGCCCGTCGCGCAGTGATCCTTCGAGCACCCTCAGCTGCTCAGAGAGCGCGGCCTCCCGCTCCTCTTCGAAATGGGCCAGTTTGCGCTCGTAGTCGGATCTCAAGAGGCGGAGTTCTTCTCGCTCGCGCTCGGCCGCCTCCCGGTGTCGCGAGAGGACCTGCCGCTCTCGGTGAAGCTCCTCGATAATGTCCTCGGCGCGGATCTCCCCGTGGGAGAGGAAGGCCCGAGCCCGCTTCACCAGTTCCTGGCGAAGTCCGAGCCGCTGCGCGATCACGAACGCGTTGCTCTTCCCGGGGAGTCCTTCGATCACGCGGAACGTCGGGGCGAGAGTCCCAAGGTCGAACTCCATCGACGCGGTGCGAATCCCGGGGTGCTCGATCGCGAAGAACTTCAGCGGTGTGAGGTGCGTTGACGACGCAACCAGGGCGTCGCTCTCGAGAAGCGCTTCGAGGATCGCGAGCCCGAGCGCCGCCC
>Ga0180432_10002023_pt1 | contig 31007 bp, 28 predicted proteins | sample SS_ome_10_FD_132414 | JGI IMG/M metagenome (GOLD analysis project Ga0180432, IMG submission 132414) | Hypersaline lake sediment archaeal communities from the Salton Sea, California, USA - SS_1_MS_2 metaG | ecosystem: Environmental > Aquatic > Non-marine Saline and Alkaline > Hypersaline >...
CACCTGAATATCTACCGCATCGTGATAGCTAGCAGGACCGAACTTAATAACTGTACCAGGATTCAATCCCAATTCCGCGTTTTCAGCTATAACTAGGTCGTCAGTAATCACATAGGGACTGCGGCTGGCTGTCAGCGTTACTTCGCCATTAATGCTGCCTTCCAGCCCAATCACGAAGTCGAAGTGCTTGGTGCTCTCGCCTGCCGATGTAGCATACAGATCAACCGTACCCACACCCAAATCGTCAGGCACGACGAAGGATAGCCTGTCGCTTCGGCTATCAGTCAGTGCTTGCTCAACGCCTGCAAGGTAGACATGATTCGCCCCTTCAACCGAGCTGAAACCAGTGCCGTAGATGGTCACGGTACTACCCGGTGCGGCGTACGAGACTGAGAGTGTCGAGTCGAATGGATCAAACGTGCCCGGATCAGGATCGAACGTGAACTGCCGGTAGTAGGTGATGTCCAGCCCCTCCGCGATGTCATTGTCGACGTGCCTTGTCTTGAGTATCAAGTTGACTGGCCCTGGTCTGGTCAGTATGTCTGCCGTCAGCGCGTCTTCCTCATCATCGAGGAGCACAGTCGACACACCGCCCAGCGATTCATAGATGTCGAGCATTGGCCATGTATCGTGGAAGTCGAATTCTGCGCCATCGGTGTTGGCGCTGTACTCTGCTCTGAAATGCAGTGTCTGCTCGGTGTGTATCTCGCCGTCGGTGGGAGAGACGATTTCCACATCCAGTGGTGGCTGAGAGAGCAACCCCGCCCTGGCATCTGCGAGGATGTCCGAGAAGGCGGAATGCGATCCACCTGCAGACGTCGCATCGGCAACCGCAGACGTGAAGTAGGTATCGTAGATATCGTACGCGTATACGTTGTCGCCGCTGCGATTCAGCTCCCGCTCCTCGCCGGGGTAGTTCGGGTCATAGATGAACATCCGGCCGCCCTCGTACTTGTACGCAACCACGGCATGACCGACGGGGATTGGCACCGTGGCGCCCAATATGACTGCGTCGCGATGTCCCAGCAAATCGACTGCGACGGGGCGCGGGGGAACATTGAGGTTCATACGATGGATGATCGCTTCGAACAACGAGCTGTAGTCGGGACCGGAGTGGACATTCATGTTTGCGACCCACCACAGACGTTCGGCCATCCACGAAGTTCGGGCTGCGATGCGTGCCTCTGTCAGATCGTCGAACTCGTAGTAGAGCCGGTCAGTACTGCTGTGCCGCCCGTGAACGTAGTAGTACCACAGCGCGAAGTTAGAAAAGCCCCAACAATTGCCGTTCGGCCCGAAGAAAGACGTTGGCGTCCACGTAGCGGTATTGGAGATGGAGAAACCATCGGGATCAGGCCGGAACCCCGTGTCGATGTCCTCGGACAACGGGTCCGGCAATGAGATTTCGAAACCGAAGATCACGAAAGCACTCGCATGGGCCGTCACGAACTTGAGCACACCGCCGGTTCGGTCTTCCTCAATCGTGCCCAAGGGCTCTGCGTCACCAACGTCATCAACGTATGCTGGAATCAGCGTATCGGACAGGTCAGCCGCGACCAAGGCCAAGGGGTCGTAGTCGTAGGTCAGTACCAGCGGTTTCATGAATACTTGCTCACCTTCGACATCCAACTCAAAGGTGACCAGCGGTTTCATCTCGGCGCTGACGTTGGCATACGGCGTATCCAGCCCAATGGACAACCGCACACTCGTGCCCGGCTCCAATGCCCCATCCGGTATCTCGAGCGTTATCGTACTGGAAGAGCCGCCACCTATATCAAGTGTCAGCGTCTCTTCGCTTCCTGTAGCTATCAGCGTCTGGGTTGCAGTCTCCGCCGCTACCGCGACCGAGGGAGTGCCGGCAACATCGCTGCTATCGACTGGCTCAACTCGATAATGCGAGAAGTCCAGCGAACCCAGCTCGCAAGCAACCACCAATGGCCCGCTGTCGGGCGCGGAGGGCAAATCAACCGAATCAATGGGCGTCCAGGGACCATCTTCCGTGTCGCCTCCCCACACCGCGTACGACTGAGCGAAGGAGTTGAAGTTCTGACCGATCGGCGTGATGTCTGTCAGGTAGATCAACCCGTCATCGTTCCCGTCAGCGAGCTGGGCGTCGAACCAGCCTGGGTCTCCTGCCGCGCAGTCATAGTTCAGCCCGATGGGCGTCAGGTCGCTGACGCCAACCAATCCATCCTGGTTGTAGTCGCCCACGTTCACATAGCTCCACTCCAGGGAGTATTGCCCCGAGTTCTCAACCAGCCGGAGGTCCTTAACCTTGTTGTAGTCACCGGATGGCGGCGCTGACGCGATTCTGCCCGCGTCACGGGATTCGAGCACGCGTACGAGTTCAGCAGTCAACTCGGCCCACAGGCCACCGTTGACGCCCGGCGGTACCGGGGCGGACTGTACCTCAGCGACCGCCTCATCCAACGTCAGTTCCTTCGGGTGTGCAACGGCTAGTCCGACGGAATCGGTCTCCTGCAGACTCCCGGGCCCGGAAGCGTCAGGCTGAGCAACGAAGCCCTTGCCACCACCACAGCCCAAGAGGAACCATCCGACCAGGATGATGACCACGAAGCGCAAGCGTCCAAATGCCGAATGACGTAGCATGATAGCCTCCCAACTCGTGCCGTACGCGGCACACCTCTATTGGGATTCTAGCACCGACCGTTAGCAGATTCCGATGAAGGTGAGTCCAGGCATTGAGGAGAACCGCCCGGACAAGATGCACGACTAGGCGCGCACAACCGACCGTTTAGTCGTCGGGATGATACGTGCCCCCGCGTCTAGAACCAGGCCAGGCCGGCGGCGACGCTGCGCTTTCTCTGCGCCGCGACCAGCTTCTTCAGCCGCTTGACGGCGCGGCCGTGCAGGATCGAGATATTGGCCGGCGTGCACTTCAGGCGCGCGGCCAGCTGGCGCTGGGTCAGGCCGTCGCGGTAAAGCCCCTGGATGATCTCCCGCTCGCGCGGGCTCAGCTCGTCGAGGTTCGAGAAGATGAACTCCAGGCGGTCCATGCTGTAGCGGTCCTCGCCCTCACTGGCGAGGCGCGAGAAGAAGTCGAACTCCCGCAGCTCGGCGCCCTTGACGGCGATCTTCTGGCTGCGCAGGTAGTCGATCATCGCGCCCTTGACGCGGAGATAGGCGTAGCTCTTGAACGGCACCCCGCGGTGGTAGTCGAAGTGGTCGACGGCCTGGATCAGCCCGACGGTGCCCTCGCTGATCACGTCCACCGTCTCCTCGCCCAGGCTGAGACCAAGCTTGCCGTAGATGTGGAAGACCAGCGGCTGGTAGGCCTCCACGATGCGGGCGCGCGCGCGGTAGTCGTAGTGCTCCCAGAGGAAGGCCTCCTCCTCGGGAGACAGCATCGCCCGCCGTGTAGCTACAGTCGCCATGCTCACCTGACGCCCCATCGGCGCCGTTGTTCACTCCCTTCCCGCATGCGCCCGCGCGCAAGCATGCTCAAACCCGCCCGCAAACGGACGAGCCCACGCTGCCAGTCTAGCACCGCGCCGCCGGCGGGTCAAGCGGGCCATAGGCCCTCACGTTCGGCATCGAGGCAGGCAGCATCATACGGCCACTGACGGCCAAGCGGTGCCGCTATAATCCGTTGGGGGCGCCGGGCCGCGCCGTAACCCAAGCAGCGGGGGCATCGTCGTGAAGGATATGCAGGACACTCCGAGCACCAAGACCGACTCGCGCGCCTGGAGCCCGTATCTGGCGGGCGCCCTGACCGGCGTCGCCCTGACGCTGGCGATGCTGCTGGACAGCCGCCAGTTCGGCGTCACTCCATTCTACGCGTGGGTGACCAAGGGCATCGGCCTGCTGATCTACGGCCGCGGGCTTAATGCCGTCGACAGCCTCGGCCGGCCGGAACTGCTGCCGACCTGGTTCACCACCTTCGCGCTGGGGATCATCCTGGGCGCGGCACTGGCGGCGGTGCTGTTCAACGACTTCAAGTGGCAGGCGATCCCGGACAAGTGGCGGGCGCGCTTCGGCCCCAGCGTGGTGAAGCGAGCCATCTGGGCGTTCATCGGCGGCTTCATCGCGCTGGTCGGCGTGCGGATGGCCGCGGGCTGCCCCAGCGGGCTGGGTCTCAGCGGGATGGTGATGCTCAGCGCCTCGGGCTTCATCGGCTTCGGGGCGTTCTTCGCGGGCGGGCTGCTGATCGTGCGACTGGTGATCCCGCCGCGGCGCAAGGGCGCCGGGGAGGGCCGGCCATGAGCAGCTCGCTGCTGGAAATGGGCGTCAGCGATCCGCAGACCGGCTTCATCCAGACCCTGCTCAGCGGCCTGTTCTTCGGCGCGGTGTTCGGTTTTCTGCTGCAGCGCGGCCATATCGTGCGCTACGACAAGCAGATCGGCCTGCTGCAGCTCCGGGACATGACGGTGCTGAAGTTCATGCTCAGCGCCGCCGTGGTCGGGGCCGCCGGGATGTTCCTGCTGCACGACCTGATGTTTGAAACGTGGCCGAGCCGCCCGGTCTTCATCATGGCGTTCGTGGCGGGCGGCATCATCTTCGGCATCGGCTGGGGGATCTGCGGCTACTGCCCGGGTACGCTGCTGGGCGCGCTGGGCGAGGGCCGCTGGGACGCCGTCTGGGCGCTCATTGGCGGCGTCGCCGGCTCGGTGGTCTACGCCAATCTGGTGCACAAGCACATCATCGGCTTCATCTACGGGGTGGGCGCCTACTCCGACGGCATCGACCTGCACACCGTGCTGGGGGTCAACCACTGGGTGGTGATCGCCGTCTTCGCCGCGGTCTGTATCGCGCTGTTCTGGTGGCTGGAGCGAAGAGGCCTGTAACGGTTGCGGGCGGGGTGGTTCCGGCAACAGACCGGCCGTCGACGCTGCACTGTAGAATATACCCATGACGTGAACAAGTAGAGGGGTATATTGCTATGGACAGATTGCGTAACGGGGGTCTCAATCCATACATCGCCGGAGGCTTGACGGGCGTCCTGGGCGTATTGTCCGTGTGGATCGCCGGCAAGTTCATCGGTGCTTCAACCAGCTTCGCGCGGGGCGCACACGGCATCTTGAACCTGTTTTCGGCGGAGCACGCTTCCGGCCTGCAGTACTTCGAGAAGTACTTCTTCAAGGCCGGCGACTGGCAGCTCTTCTTCCTGATCGGGATCATTGCCGGAGCGCTGGTCTCCGCGCTGCTCAGCCGCAGCTTCAGGTGGCAGGCCGTGCCCGACATGTGGCGAGCACGTTTCGGGGCCAGCATCGGCAAGCGGGCAGTGGTTGCCATCCTGGGTGGCGCCATCGCGGTCTTCGGAGCCCGCATGGCCGGCGGCTGCCCGAGCGGCCACGGCCTGAGCGGGATCATGCAGCTGTCGGTCAGCGGGTTCATCGCCCTGATCATGTTCTTTGTGGGCGGCATCATCGTCGCGCACCTGATCTATGCGGGCGGCGAGAGGAAGCTGACGCCACCGGCCGGCAGCGAGACGCCGGGAGGTGAGCAGTAATGACTATCTTGTACGGACTGGTCACCGGCTTCATATTCGGCATCCTGCTGCAGCAGGGGCGCGTGATCCGCTACGACAAGCAGGTCGGCCTGCTCAGGCTGAAGGACTTCACGATCATCAAGTTCATGTTCAGCGCAGTCCTGATCGGCATGATCGGCATCTATCTGTTGCTGGGCCTGGGGCTGATCGAGCTCAGCGTGAAGACCACGGTGCTGGGGATGGTCATCATCGGCGGCCTGATCTTCGGCATTGGCTGGGCGCTGCTCGGCTACTGCCCGGGCACTCAGCTGGGTGCGCTGGGTGAAGGCCGCTGGGACGCCATCTGGGGCATCATCGGCATGCTGATCGGCGGCATGATCTTCGCCGAGGTCTATACGCCGCTGAAGAACTCGGTCGGGACCTGGGGTGACTTCGGCAAGATCACCCTGCCGGCCGTAATCGGCATCAGCCCCTGGATCGTGATCGTGATCCTGCTGGTCCTGGGCGTGCTGTTGTTCTGGTGGCTGGAGAGAAGAGGGCTGTAAGCTGGTAGGGACGGTGCCCCGCCAGGGCGGGGTTTCCACCCGCCATTGGAGTTTCCACCACGGGGCAGGACTGTGCCTGCCCCCTACCACGGCAGTGCGGGCGTTCGTCCCGCCTACCACTCTTTCTCCTTGCAGGCCCAGATGACGTTGTTGATCGGCCGCAGCGCGCCGTCGCCGTTGACGTCGTACCAGGCCACCTCGCAGTCGTGGATCGCGCAGTTCTCGACGCGGATGTTGCGGGGCATGCCGTTGCCCAGGACCTCCACGCCGATGAAGCCACAGCCGCTGAGGTCGCAGTACTCGATCAGCACGTCGCGGCAGTCCCAGACCACCACGCAGTTGTGCAGGCAGGGCGACTCGCCGATCTCGTGCACCATGTCGATGTTGTGAATCCGGATGCCGTCGCACTCCTGGAGGTAGACCACGTCCTCGTCGTTGTCCGCGATCACCAGCGCGCCCTCCTCGCCGATCAGCTGCACGCCGTAGAGGCTGTGCAGGATCAGGTTCTCCCGGTAGGTCCCGGCGGTGACGTAGATGGTGTAGCCGTCCGCCGCCGACCACAGCGCGCGGCCGATCTCGCTGACCGCCCAATAGCCCTTCATGCTCAGTTCCCTGCGCCGCGCCTCATCACCCGCCACCACGATCAGATCCGGCGTGTCGACGCGCGGCAGCTGGTAATCCGGCGGGACAGGGATCTCGCGGCGCGAGTCACCGTCTTCCTGCGCCAGGCCCGCGGCGGCCATGGCGAGCGTCAGCATCATCGAGATCAACAGCAGTATCGAGGTCCGCATCGTTTCCTCCGGCAAAGTAGTGGGTGGATTCTAGCATCGGCGGCAGCGCCGCGCAGCGGCCAAGCCGAGCATCCGCCAGCCCTGATTGACATTCCCCCCCCCTGCGTTACACTTTGACAACTTGTACCAAGGGGTACGAACATGCGCAACCTCATCTGCATCGGCCTGCTGCTGCTGACGACGACGCAGGCGGCGGGCGGCGAGATCAAGCATCCCGCCAGCGGGCATGAGCCCAAGCCCATGCCTGTCAACTACGGCTCCGCCGGCTGTGGACTCGGTCCGGAGATGAACTTCGGCGACATAACCTTCCATTCCCCATATCCCGACCCGGCCACGCTGACGGATGCCGAGAAGTACATGGTGGCGGGCTGCGTCGACAGCGACTACGGCGGCGGCATGATGCCGTGGTACATGGATGTCTTTATGATGGTGGATGCGATTCGGGCGCGCAGCGGGGAGATCCCCGAGCGGCTCAGCCACGAACTGATCGACATGTGCACCATCTCGCGTGACGGGCTCGATCAGAGCGGCTCGGCCCGATTCCGCAGCCCGATCACCGGCGAGTTCCCGCGGCTCGACGCCGCCGAGTTCGAAGCGGGGCAGGTCTACATCCGGCTGCTGACCGATGAGGAGCAGGCTCACTTCGCGAGCATCTTCAAGGAGTACGACCAGAACTGGAACCAGGGCGTCCAGGAGTTCTACCAGACCGGTGAGCTGCTGCCCATCGAGATTGCCGCCGGCATCTACTACATGCGGGTCTACGGCGAGCACGGCGTGATCTTCGCAGGAATCCTGTATCAGATGAAGATGCTCAGGGAGCCGGACTACGAGTGGCCCTCCTCACCACCGCCTGCGCAACAGGACTGAGCAGCCGGCGGGCGCATCGGGGCACTTGAAGCTACTTTGCCAGCCGGCGGCTGATGCGGTGGGCCGCCAGGGTCACAACCTCGCCGTACCAGGACTGCCGGCGGAAGAACGCATAGCAGATCAGCAGTGTCAGCCCGAAGCACGACCACAGCACGACCGGGGGGTCGATCATCGATCCGAGGATCGCCGACTCCACCACGTCTGGGTGATTGACCAGGAACCACCAGTAGACAAACGAGAGGACCAACAGGTTGAACGCCAGGGCCCGCTCGACCTTGACCCCGGCATACTTCTTGAGCAGATGACGCGTCACGTGCTGGGCGTGGCAGCGAAAGTAACCGAGGAGGATTTCGTGGTGCCGCAGGCCAAGCTTCCACTCACTGAAGCGGGCCACCTGTGCAAGACCCCGGGTCTCCCGCCCTTCCAGCGCCGCCTGTTCCTCGTGGAAAGCAGCTGCAAGCTCCTGCTGAACGCTCTGGGGCAGAAGTCTAAAGCAGAGGAAGTAGTAGAGAACATACCTCTTGAGCAGCTTGGCCCAATTCCCGAAGAACGCGCCAACTCCCGACACCGCCCACGCATGACTGCGTAATGACACCAACGCAGATTGCCGACCGTATGCCATACCCGCTGCCGCATGCCTCCTCAACGCTCTGGTTACCCTGGCCTTCTCTTGGAGGAGATATCTTCGCAGCTTGCCGGCATAGGGCGTCGACTGCCACTTCTCTGAGGCAATTAGCATCCTCTGCGCCTCGTCCCTCTCATTCCTGAGGACGACGGTGAGCCAATTGAACGGTACTGGCATGGATGGCATTCCGCCCAGTTGGGTAAGGGCCTCAGCTTCCTTGCGTTGTCGTTCTGCTGACTCCAGCATCGCACGCGACAGAGCTGCTAGCCCGGAGGAGATCCAGCCAACGACGTTGGCGAGAACTGCCACAACCCACCGCTTGATGACAGTATTGGCCAGTGTGCTGGCCAACTGACCATACACGTCGGCCACGAGCAGGAACACCACCAGCCACATCCAGATGTACAGCCCGGCGGATTCAAAGAGATGCGTCAGTTTCTCATCCCTCATGAACAGGGCAGCTATGATCGCCGCCGTCAGGATGCTCGGAATGACGTGCGCAAACAGGTCGTAGAACGGCTCCGGCACCGCGCTCTTGACTTCACTGGACACTACCCCTTCTTCCATCATAACCGCCTCGGCATAACCAAACCATTGCCGATACATTGTAACTCAAGTTAATGAAGCAGTCTGGAAAACCTGTGGATCATCGTAGCGACTCCCCGCCCGCGCATTCGCCCGCTGTATAATCCGCCTATGCCCACAGGCAAGCTCAAGCCGGTGCTGCTGCTGATCCTCGACGGCTGGGGGATCGGCGAGGACCCCGCCAGCGACGCGATCGCGCTGGCCGAGACGCCCACCTGGGACAAGTTGCTTGAGCAGTATCCCCACACGCGCCTGATCACCAACGGGCCGCACGTCGGGCTGATCGAGGGCCAGATGGGCAACAGCGAAGTGGGGCACCTCAACCTCGGCGCGGGCCGCGTCGTCTACCAGGACATTCTGGCGATCAAGAACATGCTGGAGGGCGGCGAGGTGTCCGCCAGCGCCCCGCTGAATCAGTTCCTGCGCGACTGCTCGCGCGGCTCCAGCGTGCTGCACTTCATCGGCCTGCTCAGCGACGGCGGGGTGCACAGCCACCTGATCCACCTGCGCGGTCTGATCAGCCTGGCGCGGCGGCGCGGTGTGAGGCGCATCTACATCCACGCCCTGACCGACGGCCGCGACACCCCGCCGACCGTCGCGGAGCGTTACTTCGCGCAGGTCAGCGACAAAATGCCCAGCGGTGTGGGCTTCGCCACGCTGGGCGGCCGCTGGTACGGGATGGACCGCGACCGCCGCTGGGAGCGCACCCAGCGCCACTGGGAGGCGATCGTGCACGGCCAGGGGCTGCGCTATGACACCTGGGAAGCCGCGATGGCCGCCGCCCGCGGACGCAAGGAGGGCGACGAGTTTGTCCAGCCCAGCGTGATCGGTGATTACGCGGGGATCAATGACGACGACTTCGTGCTGTTCTTCAACTTCCGCGCCGACCGCATGCGCCAGCTGGTCAGCGCGTTCCTGATCGACGAGTTCGACGGCTTCGAGCGCGGACGCATCCCGCGGACACGGACCTTCACCATGCGCCGCTACCGCCAGGACCTCGACAGCGAGGTGCTGCTGCGCGACGAACCCGTGGCCGACACGATCGTCGAGTACCTGTCCGGCCGCGGAATGACCGTCTACAAGAGCGCCGAGACGGAGAAGTACGCCCACGTGACCTACTTCTTCAACGGGGGCCGCGAGGATCCGTGGCCCGGCGAGAAGCGCGTGCTGATCCAGAGCCCGCAGGTCGCCACCTATGACCTCAAGCCGGAGATGAGCGCCTACGAGGTCGCCGACCAGCTGGTGCAGCACCTCAAGCAGCAGAGCCACGACCTGTTCGTGGTCAATTTCGCCAACGGCGACATGGTGGGCCACACGGGCGTGCGCGAGGCGGCGATCAAGGCGGTGCACGCCGTCGACCACTGCCTGGAACAGATCCTGGGGGCAGTGCACTGGGGCAGGGACGTGGACGTGATCGTCACCGCGGATCACGGCAACTGCGAGCAGCTGGCCTTCACGGACGGCTCGCCGCACACTCAGCACTCGATGAGTGACGTGCGCCTGGTGCTGGTCAGCGAGCCACGGCGCGAGCTGAAGCCGCCCGACGGCTGGTCGCTGTGCGACGTGGCACCAACGATCATGGGGCTCTGGGACATCGAACCTCCCGAGAGCTGGACGGGCACCAGCCTGCTGGCCTGACGCGCGCCCGCGCACTGAGCGCTACAATATGGCTCCACGAGTTATTCCGGGCACGCGGCAGGTACTCAGCGTGTCAAAACCCCGGAGGCGTAGTTAGGGAGGAGTGACGATGTCGGCATACCTGGTCTGGGTGCTGCTCAGCGCCGTGCTCTCGATCGCAATCGCGCTGGTGCTCTACTGGCGCATCACGCGGATGGACCCCGGCAGCGAGATCATGCGCGAGCTAAGCCGGGCGATCTTCGAGGGTGCCAATGCCTTTCTCAAGCGGGAGTACAGCTATCTGGTGGTCTTCGCCATCGTGGTCGCGCTGGTGATCCTGCTGGTGCTCGGCTGGCAGACGATGCTCAGCTTCATCTGCGGCGCCCTGGCCAGCGGGCTGGCCGGCTACTTCGGCATGCGCACCGCGACGCTGGCCAACGCCCGCACCACCCAGGCGGCGCTGACCAGCATGCCGGCGGCGCTGAGGGTCGCCTTCAACAGCGGCGCGGTGCTGGGGCTGGCGGTGGTCGGCCTCGGCGTGCTGGGCATCGGCACACTGCTGTGGTTCTTCGTCAGCCTGCCGCTGCCCGAGGCGCTGGCCAGCGCCGGCGTCACCCCGCTGGAGATCAGCCTCGACCAGTACATTCTGGGCTTCAGCCTCGGCGCCAGCAGCATCGCGCTGTTCGCGCGCGTCGGCGGCGGGATCTTCACCAAGGCCGCCGATGTGGGCGCCGACCTAGCGGGCAAGGTTGAGGCCGGCATCCCCGAAGACGACCCGCGCAACCCGGCGGTGATCGCGGATAACGTGGGCGACAACGTCGGTGACGTGGCGGGCATGGGTGCCGATCTGTTCGAGAGCTACGTCGGCTCGATCATCAGCGCCATGCTGCTGGGGTTCCTGGCACTCGAGACCAGCGGCGGCGCACTGGTGGCGGCGATGTTCCCGCTGCTGCTGGCCGCAATGGGTATCGTCGCCAGCATCATCGGCATCGGCTATACCAACCTGTTCACTTCCTCCCACCCCCACGCCGCGCTGCGCAACGGCACCTTCATCGCCGCGGTGCTGATGGCGGTCGGCGGCTTCATCCTGGTCGGCGCCTTCCACTCCAGCCTGCAGAGCTGGGGGCTGGCCTGGGCGCTGGTGGCCGGACTGGCGGCCGGCACGGCGATCGGCCTGCTGACCGAGTTCTATACCTCCGCGGAGTTCAACCCGACCCGCGGCATCTCGCGCAGCAGCCGTACGGGCGCCGCGACCAACATCATCGCGGGCCTGGCGGTCGGCATGACCTCCACCGCGCTGCCGGTGATCGTGATCGGCCTCGCCATTCTGGTGGCCTTCGCCAGCTGCGGCGGCTTCGCCAGCGCCTCGATGGGGCTGTTCGGCATCGCCGTCGCGGCGGTCGGCATGCTCAGTACGCTGGGCGTGACGCTGGCCGTCGACGCCTACGGGCCGGTGGCGGATAACGCCGGCGGGATCGCCGAGCAAGCGCACCTGCCCAGCGAGGTGCGCGCGATCACCGACAACCTCGACAGCGTGGGCAACACCACCGCGGCGATCGGCAAGGGCTTCGCGATCGGCTCGGCAGCCCTGACGGCGCTGGCCTTCTTCGCCGCCTACAGCCAGAAGGCCGACATCACCTCGATCAACCTGACCAGCCCGGTGGTGGTGATCAGCCTGCTGATCGGCGCGATGCTGCCGTTCCTGTTCAGCGCGCTGACGATGAGCGCGGTCGGCACGGCCGCCCAGGAGATGATCAACGAGGTGCGGCGCCAGTTCAACGAGATCCCCGGCCTCAGAGAGGGCCGTGAGGGTGTGAAAGGCGACTACGCGACCTGCGTGGACATCTCGACCGCCGCCGCCATCAAGCGGATGATCCTGCCCGGCCTGCTGGCCGTGCTGGCGCCGATCGTAGTCGGCCTGATCTTCAAGTACCTGGAGATCGCCGCCGTCGGACAGAACCTGCCGGACGTGCCGGGCGGCGCCGAGGCGGTCGGCGGACTGCTGGCCGGCGCGCTGGTCAGCGGCGTGATGCTGGCGCTGTTCATGGCCAACGCAGGCGGCACCTGGGACAACGCCAAGAAGCACATCGAGCAGGGCGGCCTGCTGGCCCAGCTGCGCACGGACTACGGCGACGCCTGGCAGGACCGCGTGATGCAAAGCCTCAGCCCGGTCGAGAAGGAGCACTACGAGGCGTTCCTCGGCAGTCAGCGGGAGCAGGTGCAGAAGGCGGGCGGCAGCTTCGACGCCGCTGAGACGGAACTGGCCCGGGACGAGTTTCTGCTCGGCCAGCTGGGCAAGGGCAGCGACCCGCACAAGGCCGCCGTGGTCGGTGATACGGTCGGCGACCCCTTCAAGGACACCAGCGGCCCCAGCCTCAACATCCTGATCAAGCTGATGAGCATCGTGGCGCTGGTGTTCGCGGTGCTGTTCAGCTAGGAGTGGCGGCCGCGCGCCTTCGGTTGAAGGCGGCGGGGAGGCGGCCAGTCGCGGCGACGGTCAGGCCCGCGGCTGAGAGGGTGGCGCAATGGCCACCGGGGCGATGCTGGTGGGGAGTGGTTCGCGGGAGGAGCGCACGGGCTGTGACGCGTCCCCTGACGCTGGCCGCCATTTCAGCATGTGTGCTGCCTTTGTGGTGCAGCTTTCATGCTTCCCCCAGATAGTTCAGCCGCCACCCTGATAGACCCGCCCCAGCCCCCCCTTGTTCCCGCCGCGCGGGATCGCTGGCGCTATAATCGCGCTGCGTGCTCAAAATCCTGGACCGCATGGTGCTTGGTGAGCTGCGGGGCCCCCTGCTGTTCGGCGTCGGCCTGTTCTCGCTGCTGACGATCGGCACGGTGGTGCTGCAGGAAGCGCTCAAGTTCATCATCCGCTACAAGCTGCCGCCCGAGACCTTCGCCTTCCTGGTCGGCTATTCCGCGCCGCAGTTCATCGTGCTGGCGATCCCGATGGGCGCGCTGCTGGGCACGCTGCTGGCGATCGGGCGGCTGAACGGCGACCGCGAGATCGTGGCGCTCAGAGCCTGCGGCGTCAGTCTCTACCGCGTGCTGGCCCCCTACTTCATCGTCGGCATCCTGCTGAGCGGCCTCACGTTCCTGGGTAACGAAGTGATCGTCCCGCGCTGCAACGAGAAAGTCAACGACTTCAAGAACTCGGTGGTCACCGGCGCCCAGGGGCTGGGCAACCAGCGCAGGATGAGCTGGCCGATCTACCGCGACCGCGAACTGCGCTTCGTGCTGGTCGCCGACGAGGTGCAGGGCACGGTGCTGACCGACGTGCTGCTGCTCTACTTCGATCCGCTGGACAAGTACAAGAACTTCATGGTGGAGGCCGAGCAGGCCGAGTGGGACGGCAATCGCTGGACGTTCTTCCGGCTGCGGCAGGTCAAGCTGCACCGCGGGGAGTCCGGCGACGAGCAGCTGATTCTGGAGGCCGAGGAAGCCACCTTCCCGGACTTCAACATCGTCCCCGACTCGCTCAGACGACGATTACTGGACCCCTTCGATCTGACGATCAGCCAGCTGGCGGCACTGATCAGGGAGAAGCTGGAGAGTGGGTTCCTGCCAAACGACATGGAGATCCTCGACTTTCGCACGGCGCTCCACTTCAAGATCAGCATCCCGTTCACGCCGCTGGTCTTCATCATCCTGGCGGTTCCGCTGGCGATCATCCCGCAGCGGTCCAGCCGGGCGATCGGGATGGGGCTGGCGCTGCTGATCGTGCTGGTCTACTACTCGATGTTCGTCGTCTGCCAGCGCTTCGGCACCGCGGGCGTGCTGCCGCCGGTCGTGGCGGCCTGGCTGCCCAATGCGGTGGTGCTGGCCGTCGGCCTGGTCTCCATGCGGCTGCGTGAAAACACCTGAGCCCGGTGCGTGAAACCCTTGACAGCACAAAACCAGTGGGGTATACTCGCATGCGCGGGAAGCGCCTTTATGCGCATTTGCTGCCGCACGGGGCGTCACGAACGCGGATGAAACCAAAGCGTGACGCGTGGCGGTAGATAGTGAAGGCGCAACGGAGGCAACCGGACTAAGCGATGTCGAAGGTCTGTCCGATAACAGGTAAGCGAGCCCAGAGCGGCTTCAACGTGTCGCACTCACAGCGGCACACGAAACGCAAGTGGCAGCCCAACCTGGTGATGACCACCGTCATCGACGAGCGCGGCCGCAAGAAGCGGATGCGCGTCTCCACCAAGGCGCTCAGAACGCTGAGCAAGGACGCCCGCATCAAATAGACAACCCCTTTCATCTCAACCCTCCTAGCTCACCCGTCCCCTGGGTGAGCTTCTTTTTGCGGGCTCGTCGCGGCATATAATCAGAGCGTGCGACCGCAGGATACTGAAACCGGCTCCGCTGCACCGTTTCCCATCGCCGTGCTGATCAGCGGCAGCGGCTCGACGCTGCGCAACATCCTGGAGCTGAGTGCCGCCGGGCGGCTCAAGGCGCGGGTGGCGGGGGTTATCGCCAGCCGCAAGTGCAGCGGCCTGGACCACGCGCGCGACTTCGACGTGCCCTGGGCCGTCATCAGGCGCGGCAAGCCCTTCGACGTCAGCGACTTCTCGGCGCGCCTCACCGCCCAGCTGGATGAGTGGCAGCCGCAGCTGGTGGTCTTCGGCGGCTTTCTGAGCATGTACCTGCCGCCGCCGCGCTATCCGGCGATCAACATCCATCCGGCGCTGCTGCCCGGCTTCGGCGGCCAGGGGATGTACGGCGACCGCGTCCACGAGGCGGTGCTTAAGGCCGGCTGCAAGCTCAGCGGCTGCTCGGTGCACTTCGTCGACGCGCAGTACGACACCGGGCCGATCATCGCCCAGCGGCCGGTGGCGGTCCTCGACGACGACACCGTGGAGACGCTGGGCGAGCGGGTGCGCGCCACGGAACGCGAGCTGTACCCCGAGGTGATCAGCTGGTTCGCCGCCGGACGGGTGGAACTGACCGCTGACGGCAAGGTCCGCGTGCACCAGCGCGATCTGATCGCCGGGCGCGAGTAGCCGCGGCCCGCCTTACTGCCGGACGCCGCGCGCCTGCAGGGTGACGTCGAAGACCAGTTCCTCGCCGTCGCGCCAGATCGTCACCGGCACCGTCTGGTTCGGCTCGCAGTCCTGCAGCACGAACATGAAGTCCTGAATGCTGGCGACCTTGCGGTCGAGGATCTTGACAATCACATCGCCCGGCAGGAACCCCGCCGCCTCGGCCGGTCCGCCCGGCACCAGGTCGGCGACGCCCATCCCCGGCACGGGCAGCTCGCCGAACTCCGGCACCGTGCCCATCGTGACGCTGAGGCCGCCGCGCCCCTTGCCGGCCATTGGCACGGCGCTGGCCTCGGGGTTGAAGGTCAGCGGCTCCGGCCAGACGGCGAGATCCGCCAGCAGCCCCTCGCACAGCCCGGTGATGCGACCCAGGCCGTCGTAGTTGATCTGGTCGGGGGTGTCGTCCGGCGAGTGATAGCCGACGAACCCGCCGGTGCAGAAGAACAGCGACGGGATGCCGGCGCGCACGTAGTTCATATGGTCCGAGCCGCCCAGGCCGCTCTGGTCGATGCTGAGCCTGAGCTGCTGCGCGGCGGCCGGCGCCTCCAGCAGGCCGGCGAATTCCGCCGCCGACTCGCTGGCGCCGACGATCAGCGTGTCATCCTTGAGGTGGCCGATCATGTCCAGATTGAGCATGCTGTGCAACGCCTCGGCGGGCAGCGGCGGATGCTCGATCAGCGCCCGCGAGCCGAGCAGGCCCATCTCCTCGCCGCTGAACAGGCAGACCAGCACGCCGCGGCCCAGCCGCTCGCGGTGCTCCGCCGCCCAGCGCGCCGTCTCCAGCACGGCGGCGACGCCACTGGCGTTGTCGTCCGCGCCGAAGTGAATCTCACCGTAGCGCTCCGGGGTGGTGCTCTCCGGTCCGCCGATGCCCAGGTGGTCGTAGTGCGCGCCGAGGACCACGTACTGCCCCGCCAGCTCGGGATCGCCGCCCGCCAGCATGCCGACAATGTTGTAGCCGGTGGCCAGCTCCTTCTCGACGCTGATCTCCGCGCTGACCAGTGTCGCGGGCAGCGGCGCGGGCAGCGGCCGGCCCTCGAGGTCCATCGTTTCCACGATCTCGTGCCAGCTGAGGCCGGTACCGCCGATCAGGGCGTTGATCAGCTGCTCCCGCCTGACGAACACCACTGGCAGGTCCAGGTTGGCGGCGCTGTAGATCGGCCGCATCTCGGGCAGCTCGTCGTCCGGCTCGCTCAGCGGATTGCTGACCACCAGCAGCACCGCCGCGCCGAGGTCACGGGCGGTGGTCGCCTTGCGCCGCAGATCGCTGTAGACAGACGGCTGGGTGCCGGAGAAGGCGCTCTCGGGGTCGTCCTCCTGGGGCTCGCCGCGAATCACCACCACCGCCGAGCCCTCCGCCTCAAGCCCCTCGTAGTCATTCCAGTCAAGCTCCGGTGCCACGATGCCGTAGCCGGCGAACAGCAGCGGCGCCTCGCCGACGCTGCCGCTGCCGCTGAAACCCGCCACGGCGTAGTCCACGCCGAAACTCAGCTCGCGGCCGGCGATGCTCAGGCGGGGCTCGGCCGCCAGCTGGATGCCGCGCGTGACGCTGAAGCCCTGCTTGTAGCTGCGCTTCTCCGGCGCCGGCGCGTAGCCCAGCTGCTCAAGCGCCGCCGCCAGGTAGTCCGCGGCCAGGTCCGCGCCCTCCGTACCGGTGCGGCGTCCACCGCACTCCTCGCTGGCGAGGAATGCCACGTGGGCCCTGAGCCGCGCCTCGGCCGTATCCAGCGCCAGCGCGGCGGTGGCGGCATCAGCGGCCGCTGACTCGGCGGCGGTCGGCATCGCCGCGGCGGGATGGCCGCCCGCCCCGCCGGGATGCTGAGCACCGGCCGGCGGCGCGATCGCTGCTGCCGCGATGATGGTCAGCAGAGTGATCCACAAGCGAATTGCGATTCCTGTCTTCTGCATGGTGCTTTCCCCGTATTCCAGACGCTAGCAGAATAGTATCGTGCGAAACGCGGTGATGTTTTGCCGCGGCTATTCCTCGGCCTCGGCATCTTCCGCGGCGACGTGCTCCTCCGCCTCGTCCGCCGGCTCAGCGGCCTCGTCCGGCCTGGGGGCCAGCCGGCTGCGGTCCACCTGCGGCTGGTACTGGATGCCTCCTGCCCCAAGGCTGACCGGCCCGCTGGGGGCGGGCCCCGCCGCATCTCCCAGCCGAATGGGGCCCGAGGGGCGCCGGGCTCCGCCGCCACCCAGACTGACCGGACCGGCGGGCCGCGGCTGCTGACCGGTAGCCATCAGCTGCGCAGCATCCGCCGCGGCCGGTTCCTGTTCCGCGGCAGCGGACTCCGCCTCCAGCGGTTCGCCCACCGGCATCAGCGGCGGAGGCTCCGGCGAGACAGGTGCATCGGCCACGGCGTCGACACCGGCAGCCGCCTCCTCGGCTGCCGCTTTCGGGGGGGCACCCACGATGGCGACGTGGCGGACGTTGTCGCCCTCGTCGACCTGGATCACCACATAGCGGCCATTCTCGCCACCGTCCTCAGGCGCAGCCGGCGGTTCGGGCTGCGGTGCCTGCTCCTCCAGCAGCTCAGCCGCCCGGGCCGGTTGCCTGGTGACTGCTTCATCGGCCTGCTGGCGCCGCTCCTCCCACTCGCGCCGCTTGATCTGGTCGATGACGCTTTGCAGCTTCTCGCCCTTTGCCGCATTGCCGCGCCGGACCTGCTCGTTGACGGTGTAGAGCGCCAGGACGCCGAGCGCGGCCGCGGCAATCTGAAACGGCGTGACCTCCGCCGCGACGATGTTGCCAAACAGCGCCATCGCGCCGAAGAAGCTCAGTCCAACTACTGAAACGAGCTGCAGCGCCTCTCGCGGCCAGCCGCTGACCCAGCCCGCGATGCGTCGGCCGTTGACCAGCGCCAGGATGCCGAGGATCAGGAACCACACCCAGGTCATTGCGTCCGCTCCCCTGTACAGCTAGTACATGCTACCGCAGCGCCGCGGCGTCCGCCGATTTCATTGCTGCCCGCCACCATCCGCGAACGGGTCGAGCTTTGCTACAATCACTGCCTGTAGTTCAGGTGGCCACGGGCCGCCGCAGAGGGAGGCGAAGCGCGATGCGGATTCTGGTGACTGCGATTATCCTGGCAGCCCTGGCAGTTCCGGCCCTGGCCCAGGAGGGCGGCCCCTATGAGGGGCTGGCCGACGATGCCTACGTGACGGAGTTCTTCGGCACCACCCTGGTCGCCACGCTGGCGGAGCAGCTCAGCGAGGACCCGATGGAGTGGTGGGGCAACCTGCTGCCGGAGGAGCTGTTCTACGACCAGGCGACGCTGATCGAGGTGGTCAATGACCACCGCGGCGAGACGGGCAACATCGAGCTGGACACCGACGGCTGGCTGATCGAGATCGGCGACGAGACGGAGACCGCGGACGGCTGGGAGTACACCATCCGCTTCTTCGCGATGCGGCCCAGCGAGGTGGCGCTGATCCTCGACGAACTGGGCGGCGCCGAGGCGCTGCTGCCGGGCGGGCAGTACACCTTCGTGCCCTGCCTGCAGCGCAACTTCTTCACCGATACCGCCAGCCTGGACGAGATGCTGGTGCTGCAGCTGGCCGAGCAGCCCTACAGCTTCGATCCGCGGCTGACGATCGACGAGATCTACGAGGAGCTGGCGCTGGCGCTCCTTGACGCCTACGGGCAGGAAGTCTACTTCGACCTGTACGTCTACAGCTTCATGATGCAGGACGGCTCGCTGGGCTCCCAGATCGATCTCTACGCCCAGCTGCCCGCCGGCTAGGCACTGGACCAACAACTATGGAAGACAGACAAAACTCCCCGCAGTGGTGGCCCGTCGCATTCCTGTTCGGCTTCCTGGCCGTGCTGGCGATCGTGGTATTCGTGATCGCGCGACCGGCACCCGAGCAGCAGGCGACGCCCGCCGAACCCGCCACCCCCGCCGGCCAAGCCGCGCTGTCGGCTGAGGAATTCGCCCAGCTGCTCGCAGAGCGCCAGCCGAGCTACAGCACCATGCAGCTGGCCTGCCCGGTTGAAGGCACCATGCTGGAAGTCCCCAATCAGGACATGGACAACCGGCTGGGCGGCGTGGCGACGGACCTGATGAAGATCGCGCTCGGCCCGCCGGAGGAAGGCATCGGCCGGCCCAGCTTCGAGGCCCAGGACTGGGAGATGCTGCTGGTCACCTGCCCCGACTGCGGCGCCACCTACCATGGCATCGACCTGTTCAACTTCGGCCGCGGCGACGCATACTCGCTGGCGGACTGGGACCTCAGTGCGCTGGCGCCGGCGCTGGCGGCGCGGTCCGTCGAGGACTGGACCGTCGAAGAGCGCGTGCTGGCCCGCGTGCTGACCCAGCGCGCGGCGGGCGTCGAGAGCGTCGAACTTGGCTTCTCCGCGCTGCAGGGGGCCTACGCCGCCAACTTCAACACCTGGTACGGCAGAAAGGTCAACGTTCCCTCACCGGCGTTCTACGCCCTGGCTGCGGCCTTCTTCCGCGACTCGCTGGATGAGAGTCACACGGCGATGGCACCCGGCACCAAGGCCATCACGGAGATGACGCTGGGCGAGATGTACCGCCTGCTGGGCCGGCGGGAGGACGCCGCGCAGGTCTTCGCCGACGCGCGCGAGAGTGGCGGGCTGGATCAGTACACCCTGCAGGTCCTGGAGCAGCTGGAGGGTCTGGCGACCGCCGGCGACAGCGGCCTCAGCCGCGCCGAAGTCTCCGCACTGGCCCCGCTGTCCACCGGCTGGTACATCGACGAGATGCTGCCCGCCATCAACGGACACATCAGCGCGCACCGCGACGGCTGGTCGGACCTCAACGATCCGGATGATGCCCTGGCCCGCATCCTGGCGATGCTGCCCGCCGAATGACGGCCGACGAGGCTGGGAATAGCGCGAGGATGAGAGGTCCCGGCGCGCAGCCAAAACCCCGGCGCATACCACTTCGGGAATAGCCACAGCTGCCTATCCCTCCCGCCGGGGCAGTCCCATTCTAGTGCACCGGGATTCCTGATTCAACCGGCTTTACCCCCACAGACGTATAGCATACGTGGCGCACGCCTGATCACCGCTTGCGAAAAACGCGACCGCTTTCGCGGCGTCCCACGGGGCAGGCACCTGCGTGTTTAGTACCAGGCCTGGATCCGCATGGATGCTGGTAGAATCACCAGGTGCTCAGGTTCCCCACGCTACGGTTCGCGGCGGTTGTGCTGGCGCTGCTGGCGGGCGGCTGCGCCGGCGGGACACCAACCCGGCCCGAGCCGGGCTACCCGCCGGAAGCGCCACGCCAGCCCGAACGGCTGGTGGTCGCCGCGCCCGACATCGCGGATCCGCTGGCCTGGTGGCGCGTCAACATCCAGGCGCCGCTGCCGGCGGATGTCTACGCCACTGCCGCACAGGCGCAGGCCGCCAGTCAGGCGGTGGAGATCGCCAACGAGGTGCGGATCGACCACGGTCTGGAACCGGTCGAGCGACTGCCGGAGCTGGACCGCGTCGCCCAGGCCCACGCCCGGGACCAGGCGATCCGCGACTACTGGTCGCACTGGACGCCGGAGGGTCTGGGTAGCGCCCAGCGGATGCTGGCCGGTGGCAACCTGGTGGTGACCGTCGGCGGCGAGAACAGCTCGATCGTCACGCCGGAAATCCACACGCCGGGCCAGATCGTGCAGGGCTGGCTGGGGCACGTCGGCCACCGCGAGCTGCTGCTCAGTTCTAAGGTGCGCTACACCGGCATGGGGGTCTACAATTACGGTCCGGGGGAATGGACCTTCTACGTGCAGCTGCTGGTCGACCTGTCCCCGGAGTGAGCGCGGCGCGGTCAGCCCTCCAGCTGCAGGCTGAGCAGCGTCACATCGTCCTCGATCGGCTGTCCCGGCCCGCGCCAGTTGGCCACGTCCGCCATGATCCGCTCGTGGAGATCCTCCAGCGAGGTCCCGCGCTCGGCGGCGACGATGCGGGCCAGGTGATCCTCGGAGTAGAACTGCCCCTGCTGATTGCGGGTCTCGACCACACCGTCCGTGTAGGCGATCAACCGGTCCTCGGGCTCGAGCTTGAGCCGTGTCACCTCGAAGCTCTCCTCCTTGTGGGGGAACAGCCCGAGCGGCGGGACGCTGGCATGGTAGCGCGCCACGTTGCCGTCCCGCTTGACGTGGAACAACGGCGGATGCCCGGCGACCACCGCATCGACCACGCGCTCACGCGTATGCAGCCGCAGATATACCAGCGTGGAGTAGACACCCGAGGGAAACTCCTCGCTGCAGTAGTGGTCGGCGAGCTGCATCAGCTGCACCGGATCGTGGGTTACGGTCAGGTTTGCCTGCAGGAAGGTGTGGAGCCCGACGGCGGCCAGCGAAGCCGGAATGCCGTGCCCGGAGACGTCGCCGAGGAACAGGGCCAGCATCCCCTCCTCGGGCTCGGCGAGCCCCAGCACGTCGCCGCCCAGACTCTCGCAGGCCTCGTAGCGGTAGGAGACGCGCAGTCCGGTCTTCTCCAGCACGCGCTCCAGCAGCAGCGCGCTGGGCAGCATGCCCTGCTGCATCTGACTGGCGGCGATCAGCGCGCGCTCCAGCTCGCGGTTGCGCAGCGCCAGTGACCGCTCCAGCACCACCATCCGCAGGCCGGCCCGGACCCTGGCCAGCAGCTCGGCGCTGTTGACGGGCTTGGTGATGTAGTCGTCGGCGCCAGAGGCCATGCCCTCGACGAAGTCGGTGTCCTCGGAGCGGGCGGTGGCGATGATGAAGTAGGTGTAGGGCCGGTCCTCCACGCCGCGGATGCGCCCGCAGAGCTCCACCCCGTCGCAGCGCGGCATCACCCAGTCCGAGATCACGAACTGGATATCCTCGGCGGCCTGGAACATCTCCCAGGCCTGCTCGCCGTCCTCGGCAACCAGCACCTCCGCCCCCAGCTCCTGCTCGAGGATGCGCTGCAGCTTGAGGCGCATGACCTTCTCGTCTTCGACAATCAGGATACGTGGTGCTTGTCTAGGCATCGCCTCGTCGCGTGCGGCAGGCCGCGTTGCACCGCACGGCAGCATTGTACAACCTGCACGGCTTCGCGGGCCGCACGCTAGAATGATCGGCGGAGGTCCCCATGAACGTTAGCGAACTGCTGGAGCGCGCCGAGACCTGTCACCGCGAGGTGGCGCTGGAGTACTTCCGCGCCTTTGCCGGACTCCAGGACACGCTCGATACCACCTCGATCCTCGGCAAGTACCCGGAGCTGTACTCGCGTGAAACCTACGACTACGTCCACGGTCTGGATGAGTCGGCGGTCCCCGACGAGCGAGAGCGGCGCTTTTTGAGGATGGTCTTCACCTTCAACTTCCTCACCGACAGCCTCAAGGAACTGACCGACAAGCTGGCCAACGCCGAGTCCGCGGCGGTCGTCGAGCTGGACGGGGAGCAGGTGCCCTACCGCGCCGCGCCGGTGGTGCTCTCCAACGAGCCGGACTGGGAGAAGCGCGGACGGCTGGACCGCGCCTACGTCGCCAAACTGGCGGAGCTGAACCCGCTGCGCGCCGAAGCCGACGGGATCGCCCGCGGGCTGGTGGCGGAACTGGGATATGAAAGCACCATTACGATGATGGAGCAGCTGGGGCGGCTCAGGATCTACCCGCTGCGCGACCTGCTGACGCCGTTCCTGGCCGACACCGAGGGCGCCTATGAGGAGCGCCTGGCCCGCTACGCCGCCGAAGCCGGGCTGGAGCGCGAGCAGGTGCGTCACGGCGACATCGGCTACGTGATGCGCGCCGGCCGCTTCGACGAGCTGTTCCCGCCGCGGGACATGGTGCCCGCGCTGGAGCGCACGCTGAGCGGCCTGGGCATCGACCTGGGCGCCCAGGACAACGTGACCCTCGACCTCGAGGAGCGGCCGAAGAAGTCGCCGCGCGCCTTCTGTATCGGCATCGACGTACCGCGCGACGTGCGGCTGGTGTTGCAGCCCCGGGGCGGCCAGGACGACTACGCCACCCTGTTCCACGAGGCCGGGCATCTGCAGTTCGGGGCCCACATGGCGCCGGAGCTGAGTTATCTCTACCGCCAGTACGGCGACACCAGCGTGCACGAGAGCTACGCCTTCCTGCTGCAGCATCTGGTCAGCGACCCGATCTGGTGGCGCGAGGTGATGCACGCCGACCCCGGGCAGTTCCCGGCCTTTTCGCGCTTCCACCGGCTGTATCTGGTGCGCCGCTACAGCGCCAAGCTGCACTACGAGGTGGAGTACTTCGAGCGCGGCGGCGGGCCCGCTCTGGCCGAGACTTACGCCCGCTGGCTGGAGCGCGGCTGCCGCATTCCCTATCCACGCGAGCGCTACATGGACGACTTCGACTTCGGCTTCTACGTGCTGCAGTATCTGCAGGCCTGGATCTGGGAGCAGCAGCTGCGCGAGTATCTGCGCCGCGAGTTCGGCGAAGTATGGTTCACCGAGCGCCGGGCCGGCGACTTTTTGCGCGAGCTGTGGCGCGACGGGCAGAAGTACGACGTCTGGGAGATCGCTGAGAAGCTGGGATATGGCGGCCTCGACATCGCGCCGCTGAAGGCGGAGCTGCTGGCCTGACGGCCCAGCGGGCTCGTCCCGCGCCCAAAGTGTGCACCTCGAATTGGCCTGCTACTGAGCACTGTGCCCGCGGCGATATGAGGGTAGCATTACTGTAGCTACCGGCACCAATGGGGGCATCGGGTGCCGGACCGAGGTGAGGGTCCGGCCCGGAGTCAGCGGCGCTGGCAGAAGTAACCTTGGGAACTAGAGGGCCTGGTTCTTGGGCCGCCGCGAAGAAGCATATTCAGCCTCATGCCTCGTCGCGGCGGCTCATCGCTTGCCGCCCCGGTATAATTGTCGATACTCGGAGCCAGACAGACACGGGGTGAGAGCAGGTGTCGGGACACAACAAGTGGAGCAGCATCAAGCACCGCAAGGCGGCCCAGGACGCCAAGCGCGGCGCGGCGTTCAACAAGGTCATCCGCGAGCTGGTGGTCGCGGCCAAGGAGGGGGGAGCCGATCCGGCCACCAACTTCGCGCTGGCCTCGGCCATCGAGCGGGCCAAGAGCGTCAATCTGCCCAAGGACACCCTGGAGAAGGCGATCAAGCGCGGCGCCGGCGAGCTGGGCGGCGAGAGCTACGTGCGCACCAGCTACGAGGGCCGCGGTCCGGGCGGCGCCGCCTTCATCATCGAAGTACTGACGGACAACAAGAACCGTACGGTGGCGGACATACGCCACATCTTCACCAAGCACGGCGGGCAGCTGGGCGAGACGGGCAGCGTCGGCTGGATGTTCGAGCGCAAGGGACTGCTGGTGGTCAAGGCCGACAGCTTCGACGAGGACGCGCTGATGGAAGCCTGCCTGGAGGCCGGCGCCGACGACTTCCGGGTCGACGGCGAGGTGGCGGAGATCTACACCGCGCTGGAAGACCTCCAGGGTGCCCGGGGCTGGTTCAGCGAGAGCGCCACCTACGCGGTGCAGAGCGCCGAACCGGCGCTGATACCGAAGGACCAGGTGGAGATCACGGACAAGAAAAGCGCCCGCAAGCTGCTGCGGATGCTGGACGCACTGGACGAGTGCGACGACGTGCAGCGGGTGTTCTCCAACTGGTCGATGAGCGACGAACTGGTCGAGGAAGCTGCGGCGGAATAGAACGCCGCGCCGAGATGGGAGGCCAAGTGGAATCTGACGGCTTGAATACAGATCCCGTCTACTGGCGTATCGTCGGGGTGCTGCGTTCCAAGCTGATCCTGTCTACGGTGCTGAGCTGCCTGGTAATGCCTCAGCTGCTTGTCATCATTTACTTAGCAGGCGGTGCACTGCTCAGCATGCCGGGAGATGCGCGTCGACCGAAACGCAGGGGCGCAACCGCCTGGGCGCTGCTGTACACTGATGTCTCAGCGTTCGTCTCAGTCGTGTCCTGCTTCGGTACGGCAGGGATTCTGATTGCCTTTGCCGACGTATCGCTTTCGTGGCTAGCCGCTGTTGCCCCAGTCTGTGTGGTGCTGCAAATCGCTTACAGCACCACCTCCGTCCGCTATGATCGATGGCTCAAGCGCACCATCGCCGATTCGCCACCTGACCGGCTGCTGGTCCAGCCGGAGCAGGCCCTGGAGGACATCCGCGAGCGCTTGCCACCCGAACTGAGGCAAGTACTGGTTCCACGGAGACCAAGGCGTCCCGAGGATGTCGTGCTCCTGGCTGCAGCGAACCTCGACTGGTATCTGACGCGGTCGCCGGTCATCGTCAGACTCGGCTGGCTGGGTCTGGCGCTGCACTACCTTGCAGTCATCACGGCGGTCGTGCTGATTGTCGTCCCGACGCCGGACGCCGCGCCCTTCTACATGCTCTTGATTGCCTGCCCGGCGGCCGTGCTGTGGATCTGGGAAGTGCGCCGCCGGATTCTCTCGGTCAACAGGTTGTGGCAGTATCTGGAGCGGCGAAAAGAGCTGGTCGAGGAAGCCGCGGCGGAGTAGGGCCCGCGGGATGTAGAATAGCGGTGCGGATGCTTGGGGCGCGATACTGAATTGAGCATACGGAGGCGGATCATGGCGAATCCCATTTGTCACGTGGAGTTCGTGTCGGCGGACATGAGTGAAACCACGGCGTTCTACGAGCAGGTCTTCGGCTGGGTGACCACCCCGATGGGCGACGAGTACAGCCTGTGGCATCCCGGCGATGACGCGATGGGCGGCGGCTTCACCCTCAGGAAGCCCGAGGACGTCAAGGACACCCAGCGGACCATCGCCTACATCGAGGTCGAGGACATCGAGGCCACGCTGGCCAGCATCGGGCGGCACGGCGGCCAGACGGTCTACCCCAAGACCCGGATCAGCGAGGAGCACGGCTACTTCGCGATGTTCACCGATCCCCACGGCAACATGGTCGGCCTCTGGAGCAAGAGCTAGCCAGCGTGGGCGCAATGCCGGCAGCCGACGACGCGCTGTGGCAGGCACTCTGCGCGATGTTCGCTGACCGCCCGGAGATCGTCCGGGGCAAGTGCTTCGGCTCACCGAGCCTGTACTTCGTCGACCCGGACGCGCCCGTCGCGCGCGGTAAGCGGCCCAGGCGCCGGCTGTTCGCGTTCATACACGGCGACGCGGTCGGACTCAAGCTGACACCCGGGATGGTGGACGACCTGCTGGGCGAGGAGGGCTTCGCGCCGTTCACGCCCTACGGGATGGGGCAGATGAAGAACTGGGTACTGCTGACACCGGAGTCGCCTCAGAGCCTGAGGGAGCACGAGGAGTTGCTGGAGACGTCACTGGCGATTGTGTCGGGGGGCAGGTAGCAGGGGGCTTCAGCCCCCTGACATTACCGTCGTTGACGGGTCAATCGCGGGGTTGAAACCCCGCCCGCCGAAGTGCGGGTAGCAGGGGGCTTCAGCCCCCTGATTGACCGCGCGAGCATCCGAATCGCGGGGATGAATCCCCGCCTACCTTGTTCTTTGGGGACGCGCGCTCTCCGCTACATGCTCTTCAGCGCCTGGATGCGGTCCTCGGTGGCCGGATGGGTGGAAAAGGCGTTGGCCCAGAAACCGCGGCGGGCCTTCTGCTTCTGCGGATGGTCGATGAACATCGCCGACAGCTCTTTCTCGACCTGGGGCATCTTCACGTCGCTGAGGCTGATCTTGTTCAGGGCGCCGACGAGGCCGTCGGGATTGCGCGTCAGCTTGACGGCGGTGGCGTCGGCCAGGTACTCGCGGTTGCGGCTGAGCATCAGGTTCAGCAGGTTGGCAAAAACCGGCGCCAGGATCAGAAACACCAGCCCGACCAGCATCAGCACGCCGGCCCCGCTGCCCGAATCGCGGCTCTTGCGGCTGCCCCCGCCGCCCCAGAACAGAATCCGCACCACCAGATGGCTGAACATCGCGATCCCGCCGACCAGCACCGCGGAGACTCCCATCAGCAGGATGTCGCGGTTGTAGACGTGGCTCATTTCGTGGGCGATCACCCCTTCCAGTTCCTGGCGGTCGAGCTTCTCCAAGAGGCCGGTGGTCACCGCGATGATGCTGTGCTGGGGATCGCGGCCGGTGGCGAAGGCGTTGAGCGCCGGGCTCTCGATCACGTAGGCTTTGGGGATCGCCGGCAGCCCGCAGGCCAGCACCAGCCCCTCCACCGAGTCGATGAAGTACTTCTCGATGTAGACGCTCGGGTTGGCCGGGCGCGCGCCCACCAGCCGGGTGATGATCGAGTCCGAGTACCAGTAGCTGATGCCGGTGCCGAACAGCGCGAAGATCACGCAGAAGACCAGCAGGATGGAGCTCAGCTCCGGCTCGATCAGATAGCCGACGACCCACCCCAGTGCCGCCATGAAGACGATGAAGCCGAAGATCAGCAGCGTCGTCTTGGTGCGGTTGGCCGCGATGTGATGCTCGAATCCGTAGCCCATTGCCGATATTGTATCGCCTCGGCGCCGCTCTTGGCCTATGGGCCGAGCGCGTAGAGCGTATCCTCGTGCATCACGTAGAGCGTACCGTCCGGCCCCAGCTGGGGCTGGGCCTGCGTCTCGCTGAGCGTGGCATTGCGCCACAGTACCTGGCCGTCGGGGCCGATCGCGATCAGACCGTCCAGATCCTGGACATAGACCATGCCCTCGTCACTGATCGCCGGCGCCGTGGGGCTGCGCAGCAGTCCCTCGTAAGTGCACTGCAGCCGGCCGTCGCTGGCGTAGACGTACAGGCCGTTGAGTTCGCTCACGACACAGACCGTCCCGTGCGAGTTGGCCGCTGACCGCGGCTCCGCGTAGTGGATGTAGCCCCCTCCCCCCGGCGGGCCCAGCTGCCGCTGCCAGCGCTCCTGCCCGTCGTCACCAATCGCGTGGAGCAGGCCGTCCGCGGTCGCGAGGTAGATCACACAGGCCCCGCTGACCGCCGGCAGGGCGCTGGCGCAGTCCGGGATCGCCGTTCGCCACCTGACCTCGCCCTCCGGACTGACGCTGACCAGCTCGTTGCCCAGCGTCGTGAAGTAGGTGTTGCCCGCGCTGTCCACCTGCGGCCAGATGTTGTCGTGGGTGCCGCCGGTTTCGACGGTCCAGGCCCGCCGGCCGTCCCTGAGACTGTGCGCCGCCAGCATCCGGCCGTCGAGAAACAGCGACAGCTCGGCCGTCACGTTGTTGCCCTGGAAGTTGCCGTCGAAATCGAAGGGCATCTCCCACTCAATCAGCCCGTCGGGCCGGATCAGGTACATGCTGCCCGTCAGCGCGGTGGACTGGCTGGCGTAGTCATAGGTGGTCTGGCAGATGATGATGCCGCCGCCCGGCACCGGCTCGTAGCAGACCCAGGGCGACTGCGCGCTGTAGGGGCAGCGCCACAGCTCGCGGCCGCGGGGGCTGAGCGCAATCACGCCCGAGTCCGCGCAGAGCAGAACCGTCCCGTCGTCGCTCACGCCGTGCTGGGTGTGCTGCATAGGGCCGGCCTCGAGACTCCAGCGCACATGGGCGTGCTCGACGCGGTAGCGCTGCCAGAGCCAGCCGCCCATCAGCGCCAGATAGACCAGCGCCAGCGCGGAGCAGGTCAGGATGGTCAGGCGCGTTCGATTCACTATCGACCCCCGGTCAGGCTACCTGAGGCAAGTGTAACAGAAGCGCAGCGGGCGGCTAGGCGCCGATCAGGTTGTTCCTGGCGGCGTAGGCACCGACGCCGGTCATGGCCAGCAGGCCGGCGGCCACGGCGATCACGCTCATCAGGCTGGCGCTGAGCACGGTCTCGCCAACTTCGATCGAGAGCGCCAGGTCGCCCAGCTCCCACTGCGCGGCCAGCAAGAGCTCGCCCGCGCCGGGAAGCAGCAGCGCGATCAGGCCGCAGAGGATCAGGCCCAGCGCCACCTTCTCGCCGCTGGAGAGCAGCCTGAAAGCGTAGACTGCATCGCGCCAGCCACGGCGCGGTGCGATGAGCTCGGGCGCGGGCAGCCGCCTGATCGCGGCCATCACGTTCTGCCTGAACTGAGGCGACAGCTGCATGCCCCGCTGCTGGCGGAGCAGCCTTTCCACCTTGTCTACTCTCTCCTCACTCATCTTCTCGTCCTCTTTCATCATAACTCACCCGACGCCCACGCGCCTCAGAGCTCCAGCGCCGCCGGATCCAGCAGCTCGGCCAGCCGCAGCTTGCCGCGCCGGATCTGGGTGCGCACGGTGTTGAGGTTCATCGACATGGCCTCGGCGATCTCCTCGTAGCTCAACTCCTCGAAGTAGTACAGCGCCAGACACGTCCGCTGCTGCTCGGTCAGCTGCGCAAGACCCTGGGCCAGCGCGCGGCTGCGGACCGTCTGAAGCGCCTGGCCCGTCCGCTGATCCTCGGGCTGCTGGCCGCTCTCCATCGCCTCCTCGACGCTCTGGCTCAGGGGCCTGCGCGACTGCTTCTTCAGGTGCCCGCGCGCCACGTTCATCGCGATGCGGTAGATCCAGCTGGAAAGCTTCGCCTCGCCACGGAAGCCGGCGATGCCCTTGTAGACGTTGACGAAGGCGACCTGCGCCAGGTCCTCGACGTCGGCGCCGGCCACCCCCTGCGCCGCGATCGCGCCGGCGACCAGGTTCGAATAGCGGTCGATGATTTCGCCGAACAGGTGCTGCTCGCCCGCGGCGATCCGCCGGCACAGCTCAAGCTCCTGAGGGGCGCTCCTCACTCGGCTTGCTACTCCTTGCTGGGCAATCGTCTCGGTTCTCATTCTAAAGCACCCTCTACGACGGTGGTGGCGGAATCAAGTGCCGATCCCGTAGCAGAAGTAGGAGCGCGGACACTCAGCGTGAGTTTCAGCATCCTGGGAGTGCCGGCATCCTGCCGGCATCCCCGCTGGCGCAAGCGCCCCTGCTTGCGGACGCTAGTCGCGAGCACGGAGGCTCGCGCTACCCAGCAAAGCGGCGATCCCGCCTGGCGGGACGTCGCCCGCACCACTGGATTGACCACAGAGATCACAGAGGTGGGATAGCGGCAGAGCACCTCGATCAGTGGGGCAGGCTGCCAGCCTGCCATTTCCGGATCGCAGGCAAGCTGCCTGCGCCACTGGCCGTGGGTATCCCAAGCACGGGCCGGCGCGGGGTCCGGCCCCTACGGCCGGTAGGCGCGAAGCCTCTTCGCGCTGCTGGATATGCGGCGCATAAGGTGCGCGGCTACCACCCCTGCAGGCGCCGCTCGCGGATCAGATACCACGCCAGCCACACGCAGTAGACCGCCGCGGCGACGAAGGTATGAGCCGCAATGCCGTTCCCGACCGCATCGATGATGTCGGTGCGCTGATTGGCCGTCTGGGCGTTGATCATGCCGCTGATCAGGACGTCGCCGTAGATGCACACGGGGATCATCAGCACGGCCGCGACGATGCCCAGCTGCTTCATGAACCGCGCAGGATGCAGGAGCGCCAACGCCAGGATAACGAAACCCAGGACACTGATCTGCCAGCACATCACGAACAGCTCATCCAGATCGGCGACTACGCCCGTCCAGATGAAGAGGCCCCAGGGCACGACAGAAAGAAGCACCGCACACGAACCGACGATGCACAGCCAGCGGAACTCGGTCGCCATCGCGGGCGGCACGACCGCCAGCGCGAACTCGCTGTCCCAGGC
>Ga0180432_10002025_pt1 | contig 30999 bp, 36 predicted proteins | sample SS_ome_10_FD_132414 | JGI IMG/M metagenome (GOLD analysis project Ga0180432, IMG submission 132414) | Hypersaline lake sediment archaeal communities from the Salton Sea, California, USA - SS_1_MS_2 metaG | ecosystem: Environmental > Aquatic > Non-marine Saline and Alkaline > Hypersaline >...
ATCGGTGGTCGAGAGATAAGAGGACGTATCTTCTGTGATAAACAAGCCCTTCGACGTTCCGGGTGAGGCAAACATGGTATCGAAATTGGCTTTATCGGCAGACTCCATGATAAACGAGTAGTTTTTCGTCCAGTAATGCCCGAGTTGGATGGATGATATTTGTCCGTCCTCAGACTGGTTCACGATGCTGGGATCGGCAGGGTCATAGCGCATCTCTTCAAGAAACGTCCGCGTAGGCTCAAACCGCGGCCCGAGAAATATGCGCCCCATCTCGACATAGCCGTCGCTGTTGTCTACGTCCTGGATAGTTATGCGCCAGTAGCGGTAGGTAACGCCCGCCGTTGATTGATAGGCGAGAATATCGTCCTGAATCGTAAAAGTCCACGACCCCGCCACGGTAGTGAAATCATCGTCTGAGTACTGGAACTTCACCGTTGCCGTACTCTGAAAATTATGTCCCCGCACCATAGCGGCATGCACTGTTTGAGCGGAGCCGAGATCTATGTTTATAGCCTCTGTGTGGTGTATCCTGATCTCGTCTGCCGTGTAGGTCGATGCCCCGGAGTCGTCTGCCGCGGTGGCAAAGCCTATAGTGTCGGCTACACTATCAGAAGCATTCGTCCCCGTGCTCCACTTCAGCGTAAAGTTGGCACCCGCTGAAATAGTGAATTTATTCGTACTGTCGGAATATGAGACGGTATAGGTAAGCCCACCCGCCGCGTCCATCTGGGTCTTGATCTCAGTCGCTAAGGTGTCAGCATCGTATGTACTAGCCGTCAGGGTCGCCGTAAGTTCGGCCCCGCCTTCGTCGAAGTCGATTTTGTTGTTCTGTGTCCCACCCCCGGCATAAATGATAAAATACCCCCAGCCGGAGCCTGCACCGTGATTGCTGTGCCATGCTTTATTGAAATCCCGGTGCTGGGTGTTTTCGGCGGTGAAGTTTGAGTGTTCTGTCGATTCGGTTAGGGTATAATTATCCCATAGATTGTTATAGTAAAAACGGCATGTCATTATCTTTTATCCGTCAGGCTTCGCTCGTGGATGCGCCATACCTGTTTCCGTGTAAGCTCGGGTACGTACTTTGCCATGGCCATTGCCGCCTCTTTGCCGTCAATATAAATATGAACAGGTGCAGGATTCATCTTCACTTCAATCTTTTCGCTGTGGCCCGCCGGTGAAGATTGGCTTAAAGGCGCCACATTCACAGCTTCTGCTCCGTTTTCACCCGCCATAAAAAGCGTAGGGCTTGTCACCACGCCGGAGAAGCCGTGCTGGGCGAACGTTACATCACCCAGGGCATTCGCCATGCGGCCCGTATCGCCCTTTATCCTATCAAGTATGCTGCGGATACGCCGGAGTGCTGTGTTGCTATCATCTATTTTCGCGTTCCGGTCACCGGAGAATCGCTCAAGATTGTCCAAGCGCTGCTGGGCGTTTATAAAGGCCCAATCCCGAAGCTCTTTTACATTTTTCCAGATATGCTCGAAATGCCAAGAGTCGGTTGTAGACGGGCCGCCCGGACCCTGAAGAGCTGAAGCAACACTGGCAATGGCTGTGACTGCACCCGAAATCATATTTATCGGATTTGCAAGGCTGGCGACTCCTGATGTTACCGCAGAAATGCCATCCGCAATGCTTGAAGTCCCCCCGCCTCCTAATGCTCCGCCTATCTCTTTTGCTATAGACGATGCCGCGCTGGATATGCCGTCAAGAATGCCGCCAATAAAGTCGGTCACCCACTTTGCTATCATCTGACCTATCATATCGAAAAACTGCTCTTTTATAGCATCCCATATGCCCTTAAGACCTTCTTTCAATGACTTCGCACCAGATAACACATCGCTTATAGTCGTGGCCCACTTCGTTTTAAGACCGTCAGCCATTTGATTCCATAAAGTAGTCAGTCTTGATACTCGCTCTCCAACATTTTCGGTGGTGTTTTCCGTAGACTTAAGGATTTTGAGCATATTATCCGCCCAATAATCCCCCATGCTACCAGTAGACTCAACAGCGCTGTTTATCTCGCCAGTCAGGTAATTAATAGCCCCCGATGTTTTAGGAATGGTATCCGATAAAGTATTCTTAATATGAGTGTTGAGGTTTTTTATTGCCGTATCCCATGCCTCAATTTCCTTTTTGTTTTCTCTGGCTGCCTCTCCGGCATCTTGAAAACCACCGACAAGCCCTTGAAGACCGTTATTTAGCTTGCTACCTATAGTTTCCGCTAAATTTCCCGCTTCTTCTTCTAGATCCTCGAGTGTTTTTTCCTGGCCCGATGCCTCTTTTGCGGCGTCAAGATGCTTTCCACCTAATTCATCCAAAAATTTCTTTAAATCCTTACCGTGTTTACCACTGGCTATAGCCTTTAAAGTTTTCTCTGTGTTTTGCCCATACTTATTCCAAATATTATTGATCTCTGCCAGTTTTTTGCGATATGCCTCTGCTCCAGCCTTAAGTGGCACGAATTTCTTGGCTGCCTCTTCTGCAAATTTTGACCATCCTCCAATCTGCTCAGTGAGTTTCGCCCAGCGCTTTGTCTCTTCTGAGGTATATTTTCCGGTAGCTTTCTCCCATTTCTCTCTTGCGGCTATTAGAAGTTTGTATGCACCATAGGCAACCAGGGCAGCAGCCCCCAATTTGCCAAGTACAGGGACGATGCCCAGGCCACCTGCACGTAGTGCCACAAAGGCACTGATCAATTTACCGGATACTAAAAGCAATGGGCCAATAGCGGCGGTTAATGTGGCAATTTTAATAACAAGGCTTTTATTTGCCTCTGATAAATTAGAAAACCATTTAACTACTTTTTCTACCTGTCTAAGTATTTCCACAAACGCCGGAAGCAGCTTCATTCCAATTTCTGCGGATAGTTCGGTTATTCTTGACCTCAAGGCCCGCATTTTATTTGCCGGAGAGTCGAGTGTTCTGGCGAGATCCCCCTGAGCGTCAGAGGTCTGCTCCATAATAACGCCGTAGCGAGCCAAGACCTTTTGCTGTTCGCTTAGCGTTTCCCCCTGCTTGATTATTCCCTGAGTAAGGGCGTAATGTTTTATAGTGTTTTCGTTTACGAGTATTCCAAGGCGTTTCAGAGGTTCAATTTCGCCCGAAATACCTGATTGCAACTTTAAAAAGGCCTCTTCCGGCTTCAAGTTATAAAATGAGGCCATATCATAGGCCAGTTGAGAAAGCCCCTTCGCCATATCGAATGCGGCTTTCTCGCTAAGACCCATAGATTTAAGCATAACGTTGAAGGTTCCAACTGTTTTGCGGATTTCAAACCTATTGAGTCCCAGCGAACTCGAAAGTTCATCGCTCCATTTTCTAGCCGCGTCAGCCATCCCCTTCATGGATACTTCAAAAAGGTTTTCGCTTTCTATAGCGTCCATTCCTGTTTTTATCGCAGCCGCACCAACAGCCGCCAGTGGAGCGGTTACGGCAAGCGACAACCGCCTTCCGGCGACTTGCATTTTGCGTCCGAGCCTATCTAGAGAAGATGATGCGTTATCGAGACCCTTTTTAAGTCCACTAATATTAGCCCCGATTTCTACATACAAATCCGCAATCTTACGCATCAATTACTCCTGTTTTTTAGCATACTGGTCCTTAAGTTTCGTCCAGAATTTTTTCTTATGAAACGCCGCCAGTTCTTCAATGTCCTTTCTCGTCATGCTGTCCTTCGCCTTCGCCTCATCTGTGAATCGGACGAGGTCTGTTACCCGGAGCGGCTTTGTGCGCCAGCCTGCGTTATTGGCTATCCAGCAGGCGAGTTGCGCCGATTCGGTAAGCCGCCGCTTTGTCTGAGACTCATACGCATTGAGCAACGCAAAGAGTTCTGCGGGTGTTGTCCGCCAGAACTCAAAGGGATGGAATTCAAGGCGGTCTAAGGCGGTGGTGTAGGACTCATCGAGATATTCATGCCAGCTTAAAGCTTTTGTGTCAGCATCCTCTATGTCTTCTAGTTTTTTTTTACATCATCTGTCGGCGGAAAAGCCGCTTCAAGCGCACGTCCTACCTTTTCGGATATCTTCTCGATATTTTGAAAATCAATCCAAGCACCAACATCTTTAGGCGTAATTCCGTCGTCCTCATGCACGAGTCCGGCCCAGATCAGCGTGCGGAGATCCCGCAGCTTGACTGAGCCGGACACGAATGATTCAATTTTATCGACGGTTACGCCCAACTCGTCCTCAAGTGCTACGAGAGAGTTGAAATCATAGCGGAGATGCCGCTGTTTTCCACCTAACTCGATAGCAATAGACTTCGCAGGCATATAACCCCCTTGTCAGGCTGATTAACTGGTAGAGCAGGTCAGCCCGTCAGTGATTGTGATGGATGCCGTGGCGGTAAGCGAGTCCTCGTAAGGCCCGGTATAGACCAGAGAGGTAACGATTCCTTCGCCCGTATAGGTGGCCCCGTCCGGCATTGTCACAATGCACGTTACCTGTGCCGGGGAAGCATTACATATGTGGTTTTGCAGCACTTTTTTCGCCACGTCGTTGTAGATATACAAAGCATCCACATCTATCGTATAATCCCGTCTTCCGACGAGATATTCGCCTGCCCGGCTGGAATCTGCGGAGGTGGCATCGATTGTCGCCTGAGAAAAAGACAGGGTGATAGTCCGAGCACCGGCAAGCACATCACCTTCTGCGGTAAGAGTCATATTGGCACCGGATACAGCATCTGTAGTCATAGTTCCTCCAAAAAAGTTAAAAATTTATAGAGATAGGGGGTTGCGGAAAATTGAGTGCAACCCCCCTTTTACTTGCTTAAGTATTAAGCCATGTGAACACGGAACCTCAGCACGCCATGCCTTATGGGGCGGGCGGGCTCAGTCCCGTCAATTATAATATCGGTATAATCGAGATGGGCTATTACAGGAGTATAACCCGTTATGGAAAGAGCCGTGCCGTCAAGAGCCTGGGCGATATCGTCCAGCATATCGGCACACTCTTTTGTGCCCTTGTAGTCGCTCCATACGTGAATCATCACGATATTGTCTTGTGCCGGTGTATCCTGGGCGCTGAATGACGCAGAGCGCGTTCCTATGGGAGAGCTTATCGAGATGTAGGGTAGCGTGGCATTGTTCGGCACATAGTCGTAGGTGTCGTAATCGCTTGTAAGGTCGTCTGTGGTGAGGCGCGTATAAATTGCCGTTACAAGCTCTGTAAATCCTATCTTTCTTAGTGCCATCTATTTATAATCCTTGTTATATTGTGCTTTCTCCCGAAATAGTCGAATGGAGCCTTTCTGCGGTAGCGGTCATATTCCAAATCACGCAGGTCTGGCTTTAGATGCGTGCCGCAAGCGTCAAAACACACGGCGGCCTTCCATTCCGTCTCCTTCAGCCGGAGAAAGAAGTCCATGTGCTCGAATTCTATCTTGATATTGGCGTCCCATCTCACATCGCGAAATACTTCGCGTTTAGCAAGAAAGAAATTCACCACCTGGTCGGCAATGCGAAACTTCACGCCGGATACGTCCTGCACGAGCGAGATGGCGGCATCGCGGTAAAGCACGCCGCCCTCAATATTAAGCATGAGACCCCGGCTATAGCGGTCGTTTCCAAACCGGGCGCCACTCTGCTCGTGTTTTATAATTCCCGATACAATACCGATATCGTCGCGGCTGTCGAGCACCAGCTTCATGTTGCGCACCGTTTCAGAGTCATCAAGCCGGATATCGTCGTCGAGGATTAATATGTAGTCTTCTTTCACGTCCTTTACGATGGCGTTCCTCCCTGCGGACAGCCCGGAGTTGAAAGGCATGTACAAGACATGGTGACCGTCACGTTTCAGCTGGTCATATACCAGCCGCTTTTTATCAGATATACGGCTGTCATCTGCGATATAAAGTGTATAGGCATATGGAAACTTTGTTTCTATAGCATCGAGGGTGCGGAAAAAATTAGCCTCCCTCATAAAGGTTTTAATACCGACTGCAATAGTATCTTTCCGCTTCCGCCTTCTGCCTTTTTCGTCCTTAACAAATATCCCGCTTTGGCTTACTTGCCGCACATCTTTTGCTTCAATTATCTTGCCGCCGAATACGTCAAGGTATCCCAATGTCTCGTCGTCATCCTTCCGCTCAAGCGTGATATAATAATCGGGGATTTTACCTGTTTTTTGGAAATAGACTGCGGCCTGGGGTGCATCGAGTTTTACCGCCTTGTCTGCCACGCCGAGCGCACTGAGAATCCGCATGCGGTCGGCATACGGCGGACCTATGGGAAGGTTGGCCTTCTCTATCGCTTTGTCGGAGTATATGCCTATCTTGTAGTCCGTCCCCAGGTTTTTCACCCCCTCTATCATGTCAATATGCCGGGGGGTTATAACACCCCAGGTATCGGCCGTGAAGGCAAATTTGTCCTTCTTAAAGAAACCGTGGTCTATCGCCCGGTTGTCCTTCCAGTATTGCCATATCCGGTTTGGCTTCTGCCAATCAGGGCCGTATTGAGCCTCGAGATATCGCTCCGGCGGGTTCGGCACATATGCTTCCATTCTGCGGAATGTGATGTGCCTGAGGTTTTGAAACAGGTAGGCCGGTACTATCCGGGCCACGCACTCCATATGCTCTTTCCACCGCCCGAACCTGTCGGGTCCAAATGCCCCCCACCAGTAGTAATTGCCCTGCTCTCCAAAAAAGAATAAATCAATCTTGATGCCGTATTTGATGAAGCTAAGCTCTATTTTATGTCCGTTATATGTCCACTTTTTATAAAGCAAGAATCCGGCTTGTTTAAAATCAGAGAGAAATACATTCCAGAGTTTCAGCTGGCCCGGCGCAATGCCGATGTCTATGTCCGGGTCATGTCCGATATAGCTGCCGTCACGGATCGCGCCGAGGCAGGTGCCACTCATCAGCCACCATCTTGCCTTATGCTTATTGAGGATGGAGATAGCGGCGGCCAAGTGCCTATCAAACATAGCGGTATTGGTTTTTCTGTCATCTTTCCCGGTGTAAATTATGGGGTTATATGTGTTGTAATCGCTGTAGCTGTATTTCAATCCCCATTTTTTACCGAAAAGGTCGAATCCCACTTTGCGGGAACGATAACGCGTGTATTCCTTTGACGGATCTTCATGCTTATGCCATATCCACACAGACGGTGTATATGCTATTTTCCATGCTTTTCGCCGCCTTGCAGGACGGTTTTTTACGAGCTTATATTTCACTGAGATGAAAAAATCACTGTGTTCAAGCGCGGTTTTAAACTGCGGATCCCACCGGATAGGCTCTTTGCAAACAGCGATTCCTCCACGCCAGAGGTCGAGGCGCATCATGAAAACGTTGAGCACCAGATCGCAGAGAAAATATTTGACTTTTCCGGCCTTCTGCCACCTCGGGTTTATTATCTTGTCCGTAAATTTGATGTTATCTTCAATGCGGTGGCGTCCTTCATAGTGCATCTCAGAGCCGTCAGCGTTTTTAAGCATTCCTCCCACAATTCCAATGCTTTTGTCCTTCTGGAGTACGGCGTGCCAGTTTTCAAGCTTCGTTCCCTCATCGAACACACAGTCGTCCTCAACTATTACGATATAGTCATACTTTTTCGGAATACGCTCCAGGGCGGCATTACGCGTCCCTCCAACACCGAGGTCGAAGGGAAGCTCGAGGTATTTACACTCGTGCTGTCTGCAAAACTCCCGTTTCTCGTCTGTGTGATAGCCGTTATCGCCTATATATACCGGGATTCTAGGGTAGTATTTGCGTATGCTTTTGATGCACCGATAAAGGCATTCATCTCTCAAAAAAGTTGTAACAAGTACGGCAACGTCCTTCATTCTTCCTCCCTAACGCTCTTTTGCATCCCATGTCCAGAGCCATGTACCCGGTTTCCCCCAATTCCGTTGTATCCGGCGCACCATCCCCTCAAGCGGCCTCAACGCAAGCGCCACAACAGCATTGGTATCCACCTCGGGCAATTCGCCGAACGGACTGTAATCTACTCCGAGAGTGCGGAACATCCGCTTAATTTCATCGGGATTGCTGAGGTTTTTAAAATCAAGCTCGTATGTTTTTCGAAAATACGGTTTCCAGCGATAATAGCGCGCCCTCACTTCATACCACTGCCAGAGAACCATTTCGTAGAACGACAGGCCGGGTTGGCAACGGAGAATATTGTGCCGCCATTCTGGCTTTAGAAACCAATCGCTCTCAAAATGCCTGCATTTCTCGGCATAAGAGATGAGACTGTCAAGCGGGTTACGGTAAAGATAGATACAGGAGACATCATTAAATCTCCCGAGTACGTGCCGGACATAAGCTTTTATGAACTGCTGGTTCGACTCAAAGTAATTTCCAGATTTTGAGTGAAGTTCTATCAAATCCAGTTTTTCTTTTATAACGGACGCCTCGTGAGGCTGGAGGTTGTCATTATTATTCAGTGCCTCGAGTACATCATTGATAATATAAGGTTGCGGCTCGTGGAAAGATGGGATGTCCGTTAGCGCATCGAATATTCCCGCCAAATATTTCGTCCCACAGCGCCCGGCAGAAGCAACGAATATTTTCACCATATCCGCTCAAAATCCCGGCCCCAGAGCAGGCCGAGGTGACGGCGTCTGTGATAGGTGGCCTCGTCTTTTTCCCATGAACTACGCATGATTTCCCTTGTCCTGTCTTTAGACATATGATGTTTTGCTATTGCCGCTCTCGACGAATAAAAACGGTCCACGCTCTTGGCGTACTCCCAAAGCTCCTGATCACCGAAATAGTTCGTATAGTCAGGGCATTCGGCGGCTTTCTGCGGAAACCGCTCGAGAAACTTTCGTCCCAAGAGCCTGATGCCATAGACGGTCGAACCGTGCTCCTGATTCAATCCAATCATTCCATCGGTATCAGGGAAATGCTCAGCCAGACTTGCAAGAGCCATCTCTATGCAGTCGGGGTAAAACTCCTGATCATCGCCTGCATACAGCACGGCATCGGCATCTATTTGAGCGGTAATGCGGTTTATTTTCTCTACAAATCCGCTCCCCTCATCGCCGTCATAGTAGAGGGATACATGCTCATGCGTGCTATTGGCGACAGAGAGCGCGAGGCGTGAGGCCGACTCTGTCCGCAGCCATAGCGTAGGGCAGGCTACAAGTACGTGCATTATCCGCATATAATCTCTTTCACGAGCGGTTGCCCGAATAAAACATCTTTCCGCCTCTCGAATTCCTCTCTGGTCAGGCTGTCAACTTTATCTCTTTTCCACATCCGCGAGGAATACCAGTTGTGATAAAACGTAGGCTGTCGGTTGATATAATAAATATCACCGTAAACGCCCTCATAAAACTTGACGCCCGGCTTTTCGTATCCGACGTTGAGGCCGAATACTTCATATCCCTTGTCGGTAATGTCATAATACAGCTTGCGGCCTACGTCATGCTCCCGCGTCGCTGAAAATTTTAAACCTTCTTTTCTGAAATAATTGCACCTGAAAAACATGACACAGGGATGAATTGGCTTGAGGTCTCCGCCCTTTGCGGCAATCAATCGGCGCGTTGGCTTGCTGTGGTAGAGGTCAAGAATGTCATAATCCCAATTCCGGCGCATGATGTGAGCATCGCTGTCAAGGACAAGGCAAAAAGCATGGGTAGCTTCTTTGAGCAGTCGATCAAGCCCATGGCCATGCCCATAATTCATCGGAGAGACAATCGTTTTGATATCTGTTTGTGCTTTGAGCCAGTCTACGGAACCGTCAACGCTGGCATTGTCAAAAACTATTATCTCATAAGGAACAGTTGTAAATTTACGGACAGATTTTACAAGAAGCCTCATCCATTCAAGGCTGTTGTAGTTAACGGCAAGTATGGATATCATTTAACGGCCTTCAATTTAAGCTTAAGAAGCCAGTCGTCTTGACTCTCTTCAGTGACGGCGAATTGAGGCACAGGCTCTGTCGAGCGGGAGGCAAAGGCATCTCTAAACCTGTTTCCGGCCTCGTAATACCAGAAACTATAACGGTGCCACAAACTGAGGTGTGTCGGGTCCATAACGGCCTGCGGATGCGGATAACACGGCAGTTCAATGTCGGCTATTCCGCCCGGCTTCAACACCCGCCATATCTCATGCATCACAAGGGTTTTCTTCTCGGTGTGTACATGCTCAAGAATGTGGTGTGCCCTTACCTCATCGAAATGGTTATCAGGAAAAGGCAGTGGTGTCTCTATATCGTGGGTAATATGGGCGTTTGTTTTCGGGTCTTTATCAAGGGTCGTGTATCCGTGAAGCCGCCTCCCGCCAGAACCTAGATCGAGTTTCATCGCCTTTTAAATACCAGGCGCACCTTCCGCTCGGCCTCGTTTTTATGCTTCTCGTATGCTTTGGTGAGATAAAGGAAGCCTTCTTTCGGTCGCTCGGCAGGCTCATGTCCGCGTCTGGGCGGATACTCGCCGGGCCCGGGATAGGGGGCATCGCCCCAATAGCCGAATTCCTGCATGTGGGCATATTTGACATTCGTGCCGACTACCACTACAAACTCGTCCCGTCTCGCCGACGGCCTGTCTACACCCTCATTTATGCGGGAGTAGTTCGGGCCTGTTTTCGACCAGGATGTAGTTATGGAATTCCGCAGGCGCCCCGTCCAGATAGGCGTGCCCTTTTTAGCATCGCCCTCGATATCATAGCCTACAATCAGCAGGGCTTTTTCCACATCGGGTTTTTTTCGCTCGTAATAACGCTTGAAGTTATCCTTCGCCTCTTTTATGCCCTTGAGGTCGATAGTGATGCGGTCAGCCATTATCCCGTCATCCTCTCAAGCTCAACGAGAGACAGCCGCATATATTTACCCCGCTCGCTCCAGTCCTCAACCAGCTTCACCTCAAATACGCGGCTGTCAAGAAACACGTGGTCGCTCTCTTTGATGCCCGAGCGGTACTCAAGATAGAGCAGATAGTCGGGATAGATGTCGGATTTGCCGCCGTAGGCCAGTATCTCCAGCTTCCGGCTTGTCGTCTCGAATCGACACGGCACGTTGAGGTACAGCACATCATAGGACGTATCAGAATACCCGCCGAGCGGATCAGTTGTCTCTACGACAGGACGTTTTACGTCGCACTTATTATCGAGAAGTGATTGAAAACTCATGGTTTTTTATTTTCCCTGATCAGTAACGTCTAAAATAGTTACCTGCATGCAATCCCGCTGCTCCAGTTTTTTGTACTCTTTTACCAGAAACGAAAGCGCATCAAGCACCTCGAAGCGGTTATCGGTCGAGAGGTACACCATGCCGTCTTTAATCTCAAGCTGCAGCATTAAAACTCCCTTCGGCGAAAATAATCGAGCGCCGCCTGAATGTCGGATGAAATACCGTATTTAAGATCGGCAGGCCCGAAATTCTCATAAGCATAGACATTCCCTATCTTCTCTGACTTCTTGCCGCTGTCCTGCTTGCCTTTGCCGTATTTGAGCTTTACAAGCTCGATGCATGCCTGCTCCAGCGCATAGGGGATGGTAGTGTATCCCGCCGTATAGCTTACATGGTATTCGGTGTTCGACAGCCACGTCCCCGGACGACGTATTAGGCCGTAATTTCTGCTCTCAGAAGGCATTACCACCTGATAGTCTGTGAGCGACTCGTCCCCGGTCTCGATGTATGCCTGCTTTGTACTGGTTACGGCAAGCGCCGGGTGCTGCAATATCTCGTCCGCATCCCGCGAGTCCGTATCCGTGGCAAGCGTGGTGCATGACCATCCCTTGCCAAGCGCATGTATAGCAGCTATAAGCAGGTCGATAGTGGCATAGTCTGCAAGAGTCAGGCTTGTATCGTCCGCATTCGTCCCGCCATCAACGATCAAGCGCATGGCGCTCGATGTTACCTCGACGGTGCAGAAATTAGCATCGGTAGAGGTGTTTTTTATACTGAATGAGTTCGCCCGCCCGGTCTGAACCCGGTTCACCCGCGTCACTGGATACTGGTCGAGGAAAAGGTCGCCGCAGTTTGTGCCGTAATACTGCTCATTTGTATATGAGCGGGTCTTGAGTTTACGGCTACAGTAGCGCTCTATGAAATCAGTGGCTCGGTCAATAAGGCGCTCGATGAGGTAGTTGTCAACTATTTTAAGCGTCTGTTTCTTGCTTTCGCCGAGGGCGTCAATCTCGCCCGTCTCTAAGAGGTCCGCCGATTCTGCCGATGAGTGGCAGATTTGTCCGGCCTCCCAGTCGGCGACAGAGGCGTTGATATATGCCACAAGCTCGCCTATGGTGTCGTAGGCGGCTGCTGTGAGGTCGAGCGCGGCATCGGCGGCATCGTTATGTTTGAGGCGCAGAGTGTCATCGTCCACATGGACGACGGCACTGGATGCGGCACCGGAGTAGTAGACCCAAAAGGCATCCTTCTCTATATCATCTCCAATATAAGCCTTTACCGCTTCGACGGTGGTAAGTGCGTAGGTGTCTAATGCCATTATGCCCCCTTATGCTATAGCCTGGTTCACTGTGAGTGATGCCTCGGAGCCGTAGAGTTTCCACGCCCCTTTCTCTACATACGCCTGGAGCGTCCACGTGCCCGCCGAATCAAGGTTGCCTGCGGCCGTGGTATAGGATATAGAGGTGCTCGACTCTTGTGCCGCCGCCCAATTTCCGGTCGTACCATTCGGTTTTTTATAGTAGATTTTCCGCACCGCCGCACCGGAGATATCGGCTGTGGTATTGAGTATTATTTTTACGCCTATATCGCCTACGTAAACGGTCGCCATTTATCGTGCTCCTTTACGCCTCTATCGTGCCCCCGAGGCAGATGGTAGAGGTTAGTGTTATGGTGAGATTTACGGTTGAAGCGAGAGTCACCGAGGTCTCAATGGTACTGTCAAGCGTATGGGTCAGGCTGATGGTCGAGTTCGCCTCGCCCTCTAAAACAATCGTACTGCTGAGGCTATGCTCCAGCGTGATAGTTGATGTAAGCTCATGCTCGCAGGATGTTTGTATGTAAACATTAGCGTTGACTGTCTCGCCCACGCTCGTAGAGTCGGAGGCAGATGAGCTAGAATCAAGAGCCTCAAGAATACCGGCATCTTCTACCCGGATGATAACCGACTCATCTGCTTTCGCAGAATCGTTAACGCCAGCTGCGTGCTTAAAACATATGCCCCTGGCCTCTCCGGCAGAGACTGAATCAGCCAGACTTAACTCAAGGCCCAGCGCCTCAATGCTGGTATTTGTACCGATTGAGATTCCGTCAGAGATGCTGACTATCATTGCGGAAGCCGCCCCAATATCGATACCGCAGCTTTCACCCAGAGAGATACCATCGGCCTGAGATGCCGGACAGAGCGGTATTACCGATCCGGTATTTTCATTGGACGATATGCTGTCGGAGGCCAGCGCCGAGAGCATCAGGTTACTGACTCCTGGTACGTCACCCGTAGAGATGCCGTCCTGAAGGCTGATATCTAGGCCGGAAATACTTGTGCCCAATGCCTCGCCGAGTGACACAGCATCGCTTGTGCTCGCGTCAATATCAGGGGCAGAGCCTATATCGGCACCGACCGATTCGCCTAATGAGGCGGAATCTAAACAGGAGACCGCAAGATTGGACAGACCGGCCCCTGCCGACTCACCCACAGAGGCGCCGGAAAAGACGGACAGGACGCACACCAGGATGGCAACGATAACATTCCGCCCTATGGAGATAGAATCAGAGACAGACGCCTCCTCATTTATCGAAAGGTCTATGTCTTCTGAGATAGTCGGCATTTTAATTCTTATAATTCATATGTGTTTATCGGTAAATCCCCACCTTGCGAATCAATATCGAATGTGAGGGAAATACTGTCAGCGAGGTCAATATCGCAGTCGGCTACCGAGGTAACATAATGCTCATCATAATAATCCGTATAAAAATCATCCCCGCAACCAGCCGGTGCAGTATTGTCATTATTCGGATTATCCGCAACGAAATTGACAATAATCAAACCACTGCTATCTATGGTTGAACCGGAACCCCATCCAGGGATGTCATCTCCATTTTCTCTGCCGACGTATGGATTACCCGAACCATATAACAGCGCATAATCATGGGCAACTTCAGTTACGTTTGAACCATTAACCCAGATACCCATGTTGCCTGAGTTGTCTTCAAACTGAAACCCAACACAAACCCAACCTCTTTCAGTAATTGTTACGGTATCATAATCTTGATTTGTTCCACTGGCATTATGAGAAATCCCCAACTCAACAGTAGTGCCATTTGATTGTGACCGTATCCATCCAATCTGAGCATTTCTTCCACCGCCATTATGAAAAAGCCCATATGTTCCCGTTGCTAAGTCAGTTGGGATATAAAGCAAAAAAGCAACATCTGTAGTTGTGTAAATATCATAGTCACAGCCATTGCTGGGTGCGCAATAAGCACTCAATCCATAATTCGGATAGTTCTCCGTATCAGCCTGTGCATACGATGATGAGTTGGCATCGTGAGCCGAATCTGTACCTGTATTGGCGCCTGTTTGATTAAATGAATAAGCAGTATGCACCCCTGACCAAGTAGTCAAGAAACTGCTTAAACCGTCTTGAAATGCCATTATAACGTCTTCACATTTACCCTGATGTTTATGGGCTGATATTCGCATGCCCCGATATCGACACCCCATCCCCGCGGAACAGGATTGCCGTTATAATCCTGCGTCAGGCCTAAAGGACGCCCCGCATCGATACAGGGAGAGGTCGGCTTGAGGTTAAAATCGGCTCCGGCGGCATCGACTACCAGTGGGTCTGAGTTTATGCCCCGCAAATCCCATCCGGCAGCCTGCCAGCCTGCCCAATCTGTAGCCGATACGGGCCGCATGAAATTACCGCCCGCCGAATGGTAGACGCAGTTATAATCACTTATCAGCCCGGTCGTGCAGCCCGTGCCGTAACGGATTTCATATGTGTCATTTTCAAAAAAGATGTTATTTACGATCTCAACCGATACCTGATCGCCATTGTAGAAGCCCACACCGCAAGGATAATTATCATAAAAGACGTTATTGTAAATTTTCAGGCCGTTGGCGTCGTTAAAAAGCATCCCGCCGTTAAAGGACGTAGAGCCTGTCCCCGTGCCGTTTCCGTAGGACACATTGTAATACCACCGATCACCGGAAAGGCCGTTATCGGTCAGGCCGGAGCCTTCATTGTCGTAACACAGGCAATAACGGCAGATGCTGTCCTTCGTATAGTTATCAAAACGGCAGCCTTTGCCCTCAATGTCGCCCGTTGTGACATAATTATCATGAGATGTGAGGAACTCAAATATGTTGTCACGCGGATTATTTGTCGCATCCGGCCCCCAGGATGAGAACCCGTCACCGCCCGTCGCCGCCGACACGCCGCCCCATCCACAGTGATGAGCCTCGCTGTTTGACGCCGTAGAACTTGATGTCCCGTAACCAAACATGAGACCATGCCGTCGGGCATAACTTATGGTCAGGCCGTCAGCCAGACAATCAATCAGGTCGTCATATCCGCCTGCTCCCTGTCCGCCAAAATCAAGGGCCGTATCGCCCGCCCCTGTCAGCGTCATGTTTTGAATATTTATGGTCCGCTCCGTGCCTGTGTTGACAAGCACCTTAATATTGCTGTCTGTCGTATAGCGGACCTCTATGCCGTCTATCGTGACATAAGAGCAGTTGAGGATATAAATTCCGTACTGGTCGTTTCCCGTCTTGTTGCCTACCTCCATCGTGTGTGTATCCGGGTCTGCATCATCCGTACACCAGACGTAAGCGGTCGTGCCACTATTCGACCAGCATCCTGCTGATTTCCCGCTGAATGTGGTTGAGATATCAGTATCCCATTGATACCATCTGAGGAAGGTGTCATCCTCAAATATGACCATCGGCGTGTTCGTGCAATCTTTCTCGTAGATATGCGCACCGTTGCCGGAATAGGACGTTCCGACACTGAGGTCGTCCTCGTAGAAAACCATATCAACCTCAGAGTGGCAGTAGTTATTGCCTAGCTTTACCGCCGCCACATCCATCGTGTCGGTATCGAGGTTGGATACGTCATGCACCAGTTCGCCGTCAATCCAGACCTTGGCTATGCCGTCATCGTTTCCCGCTCCGGTCGAGGCTTTCCAGTAGATACATATCTCATACCACTGGCCCGTTGAGATGGTGGCCGAGGTCGTGGTGTTGGTCGCCGAGGCCGAGTCGTCGTATGTCGTTACCTTGTGCTTATAGGTACCGCCATCGTTATAAAGGCCGACATGAAGCACACCTGAGAATCCGCCACCCTGCATCTGGTGGCCGGAATTAATAGTGGTTATGGCGTTATAGTACCGCTTCCATGACATATAATATTCGGTACGGTCGGTTATATCGCCGCCCTCAACTATATAGTCCTGTGAACCACCGGAGCCGTCTACCGTGACCTCAAGCCGCCCGTTCTGGTTTGCGACGCCGCCCGTTGTAGAGTCCCATCCTGTGAGATCGTTATCGTTGAAATTATCCGTAAACTCGGAGCCGTCGGCATACCAGCCCTCGATATCGCTTTCCGCCCACGTGGTCAGCGCATTGGAGCCGTTTATAATCGGGTCTGCACCTGTACCGTAGGCCTGAAATGTTATGGGGTTCCCGGCATTGCCGCTGTCTGTAATCTCTAGGGCGTCAGACCATTCATCGCCGCGGTTTAGACTTACATCATCTGCGGCGGCAAAGCTCCCCATATAGGAGTTAACATCTGATATTTCATTCCAGGCGCAATTAGCCCCGGTTAGAGCCTGTGTGGTGCCATCCCCACCATCATCAGCGGAGGCGTTGACATAGTAGGACGCCATTATTTTTTAGATTTCACCTCGTTCGCCTCCCTGACCTTAGTGTTTATATTGCCCTGTGTTATGCCGTATATCTCGGCAAGCAAAAGCTTTATCGCCCTATGTTCGGCAAGCATTGCGTCGAAAGTGTCGGTGTGTGTTTTTAATTTCTCAGAGATGGCCTTTTCCGCCATCGTATAGAGTTCTTCCCGCACTTCCTGCATGGTCTGCCTCGTCTTGCTGAGGTTTTCGGCGATCTTTTTTATACCCCGGAGCGGTGCCGGTTTGTATTTTTTGTAAGTCCCTTTTCTCATTGTTTTATGAATCGCGACTGCTCTCCCCGTGCCGGGTACTTCTGGCCCGCCTCATCGATGTGATAGCAAAAAAGGCTGGTATCACAGAGATAGGGATAGCGCTTTTTGGTGAATCCAGGCCAGCCTGCTTTCTCGAATATCCCCTCCCGCATGATGCGGCTGTAAAATTCCAGGTCTTCTGTGCCCGTCTGCGTGTTGAAAGTCTGCGTCTCGGGATCGTAGAATATCCGCGTTGGCGTCTCAAACACCTTGCGCACCGCCTCTCCTGCTACCGTATATTCCTCACTGTTGTCGTATAGTGCCTTGAGTATCGAACTATGGATGACGTGACAGCCAAGGCCCATGCCGTCTACCCACACCTTGTCACCCATTTTCCATTTAGCGAAATAGCCGTTTCCCCGCCCACGATAGATAAGCGGCTCGGACGGCACGCTCTTTGTGAAATACAGCCCCCCGAAAACAGGCGTCTTCCCCTCTATCATGTAGTCGTTTATGGTCACGAGAAAAAGATGCGGCAGGATAACGTCATGGTCTATAAAGACCATCCATTCAAAACCCTCCTCTACGGCATGCTTGGCGATGATATTACGGGCATCCGCCACCATAAACCGCAGGGGCGAGTACTGGTCTACCCATTGCACGAAATCGTTCTGTGACCAGTTGCAGGGGATGACCTGTCCATAGCGCGCCATCACCCATTCCGAGCGCAGCGTCCCCGTCATGGGGATGCCGACGATAACCCGCTTCTGCGGTCGGCTGTTTTTCGCTATTAGGACGTTTGAGTATCCCTTAACTCTTTCAGACTTATCTTTACTTATTGCCATCCAAAATTCCTCCCTAAAAATGCGTATAGCGCCTCGTTGTGAGGCTTGTAATATTCGGCGTAAGCGGCCCTCAGCTTCGGTGGCATATCTGGATAAGGCCGTCTCGGGTCACGCAGGATATCGTACTTACCGACAGTCGGCGTGCCGGGAGCGAATGATATGCTCAAAAAATCCGAGATATCGTCCAGAACCCCCATGCAGTCGGTGAAAAATCTTTCAGCCTTTATAATCAGGAATTGTTTCCTATTTGGAAACAGTTCGAACCATCTCTTCAGCGACTTGACGTATATCCCTTTCTGTACTATGCGGTACTTCGACTCCGCCGTGTACGGGCTGAGCGGCTTCTCCGGTGTATCGTATGTCACATCGCTCAGGAGCCGCTTAAATTCGCTGATCCCCACCTTGAAATGCTGAATCCAGTAGTTATAGTACTCACTCCATGCCCGCTCGACGGGATTTCGGAGCATCACGATAAATTTGCAATCCGGCATCCAGAAGTGGACACGTGCGGGCACGACTGGGTCAAAAAGATAGTCGGTTGAGGACTCGTACCGCAGCATCCCCGGCGTATCGCAGACGGGCCAGCACTTGACATACCAGTCGATAGGGCAGTCATCGTATTGCAGGTCGAAAAAATTAAGCTCTTTCCCCACTGCCGGCGGTATCGTTACCGGATGCTCACCAAGCATCATATGGAGCGAAGTCGTACCGCACCGGGAAGCCCCGATTATCATAAAATCGGGAAGGGCGCTCACCCTTTAACCCTCACATCCACATTCGCAATCTCTGTCAGCCTCACGGGCGTTTTAAGCCGTATCACAGACACCGCCTTTCCATTGCTTACAAGGGCCACGGAATCGACTATCGGTACATCCCCGAGGTCTTCTTTCGTCTCCACTTTATCGCGGATGTCTATATCAAGATTGCCCATAGTACTTCTCGACTTTTGCCGCCTCTGCCTCTGTCACCTTGCGAAACGCCACTTCCATGTTTCCCGTCCTCTGCCACTGCGGAAATCCTTTCTTGATAAGCCACGGCCTAGGCTTGTAAATCAAGTAGAGCGGATAGCGCGGGTCGTAGTATTGCCACGTTGCCTCTGAGCACGGATTACAGTGAGTGGGGTCTTGCACAAACAGCGGATTCACGCCGTAGGGATGGGCCAGTGCCAGTTGTCCTCCCGGCTTGCACAGGCGCCATAACTCATTCATGAAATCAATCATAAGCCACGGCTTTATGTGCTCCACAATATGTGAGCCGATGATGGTGTGGCAACAGTCATCCGGGAGCGGATACGGAAATACTTCAAGATCATGCACTATATCCACCCCCGGCAGCTTTCGCTTATCAAGTCCGACGAAATGCTTTTGTTTGTTTTCGCCACAACCGATATCAAGATTGATACCGGATTGTGCCTTTAAAAGCTCTATAGTATCCATAGACCTCCCCTCTTAATTCTTGGTATACCTCAAAAAAGAATTGCCATTTTTTTCGGCAATAATTCGTTTGGGAATGTTGCTTTTTCGTCATTTATATAAGCATCCAGGATTTCCTGTTTGCTGATTATTTCTGCCCTTCTGATTTTCACTCGACTACAAATTACGAGAACTGTATATCATACGTTACATTCCGTACCCTCTACGGCTTTCGCCGCCGCTATCAGTTAATAGCGTTTGTGGTCTGGACTGTCCCTTCATCCACGAGGGATGCCTGCCATCCAGTCTCTACACCTTCCTCGGAATTGAGGCTTGGCTCGGGATTACCATTTTTTACAACAAAGTAAAAAGAAGGCTTCCCCGACTTTGACAGGTTTCCGGGTATGAGTTGCCCCATACCTGCGCCAATTTCGACGTTCTGATTAGTATTACATGAACTCGATGCATAGGTACTTCCGGCGAACAGAATATCGTCTGTAGCGTTCGACTCGAAAAGGCCGATATTCCGCAGGTTCGACGCCCCGGTCAAAAAGTTGTCGGAACTATAGAACGTAGCCGTAAAGCGTACTGTCTTCGATCCACTGACGGATACGGTCACCGTCTTGCGTTGAGTGGATGCCATAATTTCGCCGTCAAGTGTTGAATGGGTCACATTAGGCGCTGTCCCCGTTCCGATTGCTATATAGTTTACCTGCTTGGAGCTTGCCTGCGCAGCAAGAAGCCGACACAAGAAGTCGTCAAACCCTTCGTTCGTGATGGTATTCTGGCACCATCCGCTATCGCCGACAATTTTATCAGGAACATCGCCGTCACCTTCTGTGAGCCGCAATCTGTAGAATCCGTGTATCTTGATACCGTCACCCGCAGGCTCCGGCTTCTTGTCAAGATGTTTCATGTGATTTTCCTCCTAGATCGCAATCTAGTTGTGTATCAAAAAATTTTTTGATTGCTTCAAACGCCTCGTCCAATGACGAAACGGTAATCGTGTCACGGGGCAGATGGTCTGTCCCCGTCAAAATTAAGTATGTATCCATGAATGGTTGTATTTTTGCCCAGGGTGTCATGATTTTTTAAAGGAAGGGCAGTTGAGAATGACAACCTTACTGGATTGCTTGCAAGTCTTCGCACAACGCTTGCAGAGATTGTTAATCGAATGCCACCACCAACGCTCCCATTGTTTAGGATTGCGTTTTCGCATTGCGGCCTCCCATTATCTCGAATTTTTTATAGTTATTTTTTTTGTGAGACGCCGAATTTGCCACGATTCAGCCCGCCCCCTTGTTCCGCATAGGGTCTTGCACCATTTTGTTCTTAGTGGGCGCATCTACTCTCTTTGCCACTCCCGCTTCGATGAGCACATCGCCGAAGTAGTCTGTCACCTCTCTCGTGTCCCCCGCCTTCCAGCAGCATTTATAATCCCTGAGAAATTCGACCGTGATCATGTCTTCTCCCTGTCAAGGTATATGACGGCAAAATAGACCTCGCTGTGATTGGCCAACATCTCCCGCTCAATGAACCGGAGATGAAATTTACCGTATTCGCGCCTGATATGGGCGATAAACTCGCCGTCACTGTAGTAATGGGGCTTGAACTCTATGCGAATCGGTGGATTGGCGTACGGCAGTGTCTGGCGCCTCTCCCATTCCCTCCATTGCGGAAACATGGGGCTTTTATGCGACGTGTCGATATGAGCACACCGGGTCAGCAGCCCCCAGAGCGTTAAAAGCAGTAGCAGTATCAATAAATACGCTAAATTTCGTTTACTCATGGTATAATGGCAGAAAATCAGCAAGGGAGCAGGGCTAGGGAGGATCACCCCACCCCCCGCTGACGTTAAATTAGCTTGTCGTTGCTTCAAGCGCCACAAACGGGCTTACCGTCTGTGCCCCCCTGTATGGGGTGATAGGCGCACTGAGGAGAGGCTGTCCGTCAATACGGAGTACTATGCGCCAGAATGTCTCATCGGTCAGAAATCCATAGTCATTCGAATCCTTGACATGGCGCGAGCCTTTGATTTCGATAGAGCGGTCACCTATTAGGTAATGGCCCGCCCCGAAATCGGCAAGAATGATGTCGCCCTTGGAACCGAAGGCCGGGCATTTTTCTGTGACCTCGAACGGGAAGCCCGCAAGCTTCCGCTCATTAATATTTATGGCGTAGAGATAGTCGGTCGCCCCCATCTCAAGATCGAGGATGGAATCTAATGCGTCCTGGTTTATAAGCCAGACCGCCCGCTTCCACGAGTCAGGAAGAAGGCGTCGTACCATATTACCTATGTCTTCCCACTGTATAGAGCTTGCCGTATTGCGGTAAGGCGATATCAGCATGCCCGAATTGATAATACCCAAAGGCTGGCCAGCACCCGTGCCGTTAATGAAGTAGTCATCCTCGACAAACCGCACCGCCTGCCCGAACGCCTGCGTCATGAAAGAGCCGAATTTGCCGTAATCGTCCTCAAGCTCATTCGAGGCGAACATGCCGCCTACGAGTTTATGCGCCGTCAGTTCAAGCTGCGCGAGCGCAGGCTTACTGATATAGGATGCGGATGATTTATCAGTGCCCTCAGACACCCATTTGAATGTAATGCCGCCGAATATGCCGGAACTCCTGTCACTGTCTTTGAGTACCCGCACCTTGAGGGAGTCGGAACTCATGGGCAGCACCGTCGCCCTGGGACGCACCAAGGCATCCTTTAACGCCGCATTGAATATATCATCGGCATATTTCTCTGGCACGAGAAAGCCGCCCTGGGAGTCTTCTCCGATTTCCATGTGCCCCGCAGTTTTCATGAGGCGGCTATCGGGGAGTCCTTCTCCGTCACAGGCTTTTCTCACTTTCACCAGAAATTCACCGAACGAATTGAATCCATTCGTTTTATCTTTAATCACTTGTTTTTCCCCTTGTTTTGTTCAAGCGTCTTCAGTATCGGTTGCCAGTGCTTCGGCCATACCTTATTCCAGTCATACTGAAGCGCTGCTTTTCGCACGTCATGTTTCAGGCTTGTATAATCGCCGAACTTCCAGAAGTTGTATGCCGCCTCAAGCTGTTTCAGGATTTGGCTCGCATTAGGTTCGTAGCGCCACGTATTGGTCGGCATCCAGGAGCCGTTGGTCAACCAGTCTATGTCGATGAGCCACGTCACAACGCCGGCCTTATGGAACTCCGGTCCTGTCGTGGTGGCGGTGGTCGCAACGGGGATGCCGCACGAGGCGGCCTCGACAATGGGAAGCCCGAAACCTTCGCCCTTGGTAGGAAGGCAGAAGACGTCGAAAGTGTTATATAGTTTAGATAATTGCTCTTGGCCTATCGTCCCCTGGTCTATCGCCTCCTGGGGGCCGAAAAGCACGTAATTATATAATTCGAGATTATTCAGCACCACGGTATAGTTGAGCGTGTTTTCCCTCGCTCCCTCAGCGTGCGTATGCAGGTACAGCCTAACGTCCGAGTGCCGCTTGGTGAGTTCTTTGAACGCCACCATAAGGTCGATGAAGCCCTTGCGGTCGTCCTTGTAGTTAAGGCCTACAGAGCCGACCACAAAAACATCATCGGGCCATTTGAAATTTTTCCGGTACGTCGCCCTGGCTTCCTTATCAGGCTTGAAAATATCCGTCCGTACGCCCACAGGAGCATAGAGCGGGTCAAGCCCGATGGATTGAAGCTCGCGGGAGCCGTGTTTTGACATGGCAATAACTATGCCCGGCCCCTTATTTTCGGGCATCTGCGAGTCCATGCCGAGAAGCACGTCGCTATAGCGCTTCGCTATCCACTCGGTATCAATGGGACAGTACGCAATCCATTTATCATGGGGATAATGGCGCTTCTCTGACATGAGCCAGATATCCCACATGCTTATGATGTAATCGTAGCCGTCCCGCTTTATGATGTTTCCGATATAGCGGGAGTTTATGCCCTCAAACACCTCTATGCCTTCCCACTCGACGCGGCCCCAGAAAGCATGTTTCGTAGGGATTGCCACCTTATGGCCCTCTGCTGTAAGCCGCCTTACGATCTCACGGCTTATAGTGCCGTAGCCGGAATTACCGAAGGGCACAGAGCTATTCCAGAGAATTTTCATAGATACATCCTCCCCATAAGAAAGGGCGGGGGCCACTTCGCAAAAACAAGGTGGCCCCGCCCCGTGGTTTCAGTTTACGCCACCGGATTAGGCAGGCAGCGTGGCCTGTTTATACCTGGCACGCCCTTCAAGAAGGCATACGCTGGCAATTTCGCTCCCATCGGCATCACCCGTGGTGAGTCGCGCTCCCACGTACTGATACCCGGAAGCAACAGTCAGATCCTCCCCCCTCACTTGAGAGATGAGAAGGTCTTTGGTTGCCTGCGCGGCAGAAGTGTAGGTATCGCTTGCGCCCGAGATGGTCTGCGCCCCTCCGCCCGTAGAGTCCGTAGCCTCATACATCTGAAGGGTTACCACCTGTCCCGAGACAACATTTGACACCTCGCCAATGCCTACGACCAGGTCATAGTTGGCCATATTCGCATAGGTCGGCGTAGCGATATAATCGCTACCCTCCGCCCCAAGCTCAGAACTCATGTCGCCCGCAATCGTCCGGTAGTGCTGTGTGAATTTATGTACGTTACTCATGTTGTATCTCCTCTATTAGCTCGTAGTTGCGGCCAACTGCACGAACGGTGACTGTGTAGTCCCGCCGCGTCTTACTGTCAGAGCACTCTGCGGCCAGCACTGTCCGGCTACCCGAAGAACGAATCGCCAGCAGGTCTCATCCGTGGTGAAGGCCACGTGCTTGGACATATCAATGGTGATAGGCTGGCGGTCTCCGATAAGGTAGTACCGGAAATCGTAGTAGCCAATATCGCCCTGTGTGCCCAGAGCCTGCATCTTCTCTGAGATAAGAACCGGGCGTCCGAAAATCCGCCATACCAGGCCGTCCTGTACCCTGTCTATCCACACGAGCCTTTTACCGGAGGCGTCGGCGGCGTTTCCGCTGCCAAGCTCGATAAGCTCGGGGATGATGGTAGGATTAACAACCCAGTAGGCAGAGCCGTGAGACGAGGGAAGCATACGCATATACATCTCAGCCAAATCCTCGATCAGAACCCTGTTGACCGTGTTGCGGTAGTTATTGATAGTACAACCGCAGTTCTGAATCCCCAGGGGCTGACCGGCTCCGGTCCCCACTAGAAAAGCATCGTCCTCGAAATACCCCCAGGCCGCCCCGAACATCTTCTTTATAAGCGATGCAAGAGCGATCATGCTGTCGTCAAGAAGCTCATCAGAAGCATAGGTAATGCCCGCAAGCTTATGGGGGGTCAATTCCATCTGCCCAAAAGTAGGCTTTGTAGCCGACTTAGAGGCAGCCTCAGCCGTCCACGTCGCCGACACCCCGCCGAATACCGTGGAGGCATGGGAGGTATCGTCAACGTACGGTATTTTCACCGAATCTGAGGTCATGGGGATGATAGTAGAACGAGGCCTGACGACTGCATTTTCAAGGGCAATCTGTTTCAAATCGCTACGGTATACTTCAGGTACAAGAAATCCGCCCTGGCTGTCCTCGCCAATCTCCATGTGTCCGGCAGTCTTCGACTCAACTTCAGGTTCAGGTATGTTTTTCTGCACACCGTGCTTGTCAATATATGTCAACCTCGGATCAACCTGCCGCCTCGTGCGTGCAATGTAAACGGATTTTAGGAACTCGGCGCCTGAGTCGAACTCGGCAGCCTTTTTCTCCGCTTCTTTCATCTCGGGAGAAGGGGTGGGCATAGCCTCTTTAGCTTTATCAACAGCCTCGTTAAGGTGCTCTTTCAGTTCGTCTTTTACGTACTCGGATACCTGCTCTTTGAGGATCTGCGCAACTGTTTCTTTTGCCTCTTCGCCAATTTTCTCCTTGACCAGATTCGTAAATTCGTTGTCTGTTACTTTCATTAAAAAATATATAGTTTCACCTGTGTGTAGATTCCGACACTAAGGGGAGTTTTCTGCTTTACCCGGATTCGGGCAGGTTTATATCTCCAACTGCCTTCTGAGATCGGCTGATTGATCTACCGCAATCTCCACCGCTCAGGGCGGCAGCCTAATATTCTCCGTTACAGAGAGCGCACCTGTCTGTCGTTCACAGGCGTGATTGTCTTCGCCCTGCTGCGAGAGCAGAGCAGAGAGAATCATTCAGCGGTTCTGACGCCGCCATTCGTTGTTTAAAAGCTGAATTTTTTTGTTCCACGCCAGAATAAAGTCGGCATATTTGATGTTGAATTTATCCGCTATCTCTTTAATACTTAACCCGTCATCAAGGTATTTCACGGCTTTTTTGATATCGAATTCGACCTCACGCTTCGCCTCGTCTTTTGTGACATATTTCTGCCGTAAGGATTCTTTTAGCTTCTCCACCTTCTTTATCTGCGATTTAGCGACCTTCTGCATCGCCGCCTTGCGGTGATCGACCCATTCGAGCAGCCGTCGCTCATTCACGTCCATCTCATAGGCGGTCTCTTGTGAGGACCACTTTAGCTCGCCTCTGAAAAACTGCCATTTTACCCAATTGTCAAGGGATTCTATGGATGAAAAATCTTTTTTAGTCATTCGCTACCTCCCTAAATCAATAATTCCTGGTCATCGGTATCCTTCGCTAATTCATACGCCCGCCTCGCCCCGTCAACTCCGTTATCGAATGTGATGCTAAACCAGGTGTGGCAAAAGGGGCATTCGAACCGGATACTCGCTTCAGCAGGCCTGTCTTTGAGACGCGCCGCCTTGCCACAGGCGGGACAGGTTATGTCAGACATGGTTTTACCACTTTTAAAATGATTTCTGTTTCCTTGATAACATTGTTATATCGCTTTACCGCCTCATTAAGCTCGTCAGTGCTTATCTTGCCCGCCTCAAATTGCTCCCGCCACGGTGAATCCAACGCCTGACGCGTCCTAACGATCTCGAAGTCCACATCAAGGTACAGGGCAAGCGGGCTATTAGCGGCATGCTCCTCGTCAAACAACCGGCACAGCCGTTTTGAGAAAAGCCATAAGCTGTTAGGCGTTATAGCCCGCACGTGAGTCGGATCATCGATGAAATCATCATGCCGGGGATGCGGCACATATATCTCAACCTTGGCATCCGGCCAGCATACGCGGTATATCTCCTGCCATATCCGCAGGTAAACGCCTGCGGACTCGCCGAGATGCTCAAGGACATGGCTTAAGCGGACCTCGCCGATGCTATTATCATTCCATGGCCAGGGGAAGGTCTCGAGGTCATGGAGCACGTCAGGCGTGCCGTATTTATCGACATTGACATAGCCCTGTTTAGGATTTTGACCGCTGCCAAGATTGAGTTTCATATCCTCCCCCTGGGCATCTTTTATTCCACTATTCCCAGAAGCTTTTTGCGCTCCACGTCAATGGTTTTGCGTATGGTTTTACGGAGGCTCTCACCGGAGAGAGCTTCCTTTATTATTTCATCGATTACGGCGTGCATATCAGACGGAGTCTCTATCTCAATCTCTGTGCCGCTCGGTTCAACGTCAATGTCAATATGTTTCTCATCGTCCTGCTGTGACGGCTCTGTGGCATGGTATAGCTCCTCGAGGCGTGATTTAAGGTCTGTCAGCGCGTCTATCGTTTCCTTCACAAGCGTGCGATTTTTGGATGACAGGACGCGGCCTTCTTTGAGGTCTGCAATCTCTTCGCGAATTTCCTTTACCAGGGATTTGAATTCCTCGTGGTCTGCATGGCTGTCAATCTTCAGATCCTCATCTATCACCTCATCAGTCAGATCGCCAATGAGCTTCATTTCTTCTGGTATAACATCCTTATGCTCGTCTACCCATGTCCTTGCCTCTTCCATCGTCCATTTATCTTTGTCAAACAGGTAGGTGATTATCTTCTTGCAGTCTACGCAATATAATCCTTTGATCCCCTCTTTGGCCGCCACCGTCATGGTGCGAATCTTATGCTTTTCATGCCCCTCAGAGACAGGGATGCGGTGATAATCGTCTGTCGTCTCAGGCTTATGGACGATCTCAATCTCATCGTCCGTCCCGGCCTTCTCTACCTCAATATCAATATTGCGTCCCGGTCCCGGACGCTCCGCGCGTCTCATCTCACCGCCGCACTCGGGACATTTCACATCCTTGCAGTGCTCGTCGAAGGTGGCCTTGTGCCCGCATTCGATGCATTCGCACTCATATGTCTCGGCTTTATCCGTCTCAATCTCGAAATCCTTTTGCAACTGCTTCGACGTGAGCAGCCCTTTTTCATACATCAGCGTGAGACTCTCGCGGTTGCTGGGGATAGGAACGGCGCTGTATTCGAGCAGTTCCCATTCCTTATACGTCCGCCTCGGGCTTCCTTTCTGCCCGTTACCGTCCTCCCAATCGAGCGGGATGAATCCGACTGACCAGCCCTTTAAAACCGGGCCTTTACCTGCAATATCCTCTGTAAAAAGGCGGTAGACATCGTCGGCGAATTGAGTATCGCGAAATGCGGTCTTCGCTATGAGACCCTTGCCGTCTTTATCGGGCTTAATCCACAGGTTCTGCCCGACAACATTCTGAGGATCGCCGTATGAGTGGCCCCAGAACACAGGGCCGCCACTGGCATCATAATGATCTTTGCGCAAACCGTCGGGAAGCAGGACTTCCTGGTCCCGGTCAACGGTATTCGTGCTGATATAAGAGACGACAGTGCGTTTCTCTTTATCGGATTTATCGGTCTTATCAGAGGCGTAAAACTTCCTGACAAACTCGATATCTTCTTTTTTGCGGTGTAGCTTTTGAGCGAGTGACCTCGCAAGACTCAAATCTATGTCAACAAGCTTATATCGCTCTGTTGTAAATTGTTTCATTAAATTCTCCTGTGCACAGGGAGTGGATTAAAATTAGTGCGAATAACAAATCGAGGGGCGATGGTGTTCGGCATGCTACCCGGGTCGCTCACTGTGCGGCCCGGCGAGCACCATTGCCCCCTTCTTCATTAAAACCCCTGGAGTCGTCCAAATGGGTTAGTAGCCAACTTGCCGAATTGAAACCCCAGCAGAACCGACGGGACTTGCACCCGCTTTCTCCGCCGTGACAGGACGGCGTCTCGACTGCTTCGACCTCGGCTCTGATGGAATATCATTCACTTCGTAAGCGGCAATAGCGAACAGCGGCAGAACGGATGTAAGGGCGGCCCCTTTACGCTCTCATAGTTCAATTTCATCGTCCTTTTCTTGCCATCGACAGTTGCCGTGTGTGTATCGCCCTTTTCGAAAAATGTTTTCTCAAGCGTAATAATCTTGCCGTCAAGCGGCTTGCAGAACGGGCATGCATCAGGATTCGCATACCATCGCTTCTTTTTTACAACCCCCGACTGCCGCCACGCCTCAAGGTTCGCCCTTGTACTCGCCCTGTTCGCTTCGGTCCTTGCCACCATCTCAGCCCGGTACTTTGACCAGTCATCGAATTGTCCCCGTAAATCTTTTATGATCTCGGGAATAGTCTTGCCTTCCTCCATCGCATCGCCTATCACCCGTTTCAGCTTGTCAATGCTGTCAGCCTCGATCTTCTCAGCAAATTGGAACGCATATCCATCCACCCATTGCCGCACCTCGGGGATTGTTACATCGAAAGCTATGGCAAGCTCCATCTCGTCCAAAGCCTCCTGTCCCAGTTCAGAGATGATGGCGATAAGCAGGGCTTTCATTTCCTCGGCAAGCTTTTTCTCCTGCTCCTTTTTCGGAGGCAGGACGTTATCAATGGCGTCTTTCTGCATATGCGCCTTTTTAAGCTTTCTAAGGTTGGCGATTATGATTCTCTCCTGCCGCATCCAATGCCGCCGCACCATATCGGCGAATTTTACCTCATGCGTTTCAAGCTTCTTGTAGTAGGCGGCAAAATACTTCTCCCGCTTCACTTCCTCACCCTCAAGCTCATCCAACACGGCCGCACTAATTTCAGACGCCAGCCCTCTGATGCACTGATCAGAGAGATAGTCTTTGGCAATCTGCTCGGCGAGCTTATCAGAATCAATCACTTTTCACCCTCTCCACGCTGATGACGCCATTATCCCGCTTAACTATTACGAACGGCTTATTGAGGCGCATCTCCCAGCCCAGCTTCCTGAAAAAGTCATGATCATAGCGGATGCCCTCTATCTCAATTACGCCCTCATTCGGGAAGTCCTGATAGTGAAGCGGTTCGCCATGAAACTTTATCGGCATTATCTGTGTATCCTCACCTCAACCATGAGTAAGCCTCTCGGGACGATACGTCCGCAGTTAGGGCATAAGACCTTCTCGCCCAGCGGATGAAATATGCCGTATATGCCTTTTATGGGATAGCAATGCTTGCAATAGGTCTTCATGGGATTACGATGAGTGCGCATCTAGAAGGTCTCTCAGCTTATCTTTCGCCCTCAAGGCCATGCGCTCGGCCTCTTCATCCTCATCCTCGTCCTCATTCCCCCCGCCACCTCCGGGTGCGAATGACGGCGGCTCCTGCTTCTCAGCCTCATCAATCGGGATGAGACGGTTATCGACAAGAAGCTCATCGGCATTTCCGCCCCTCGGATCCTCGCCTATCTGCGCTCTCGCCTCGTCACGGGTGATGATACCGATAGAGACATGCTTGCTCCGCTCCTCGAGTAATAGCTCCCGGTTTTCCGGTACCGGGTCGTCAAAAACGCAGAAAAGCATGTTCTCCTCATTCCCATACATAGGGAGGAGCCTCTCATTTATCTTCTGCTCTATCCGGCGGCACCGCGGAAGGATGCCGTATTTAGCATGGATGATTTCAGCATTCTCAGAGTTTGCCCTGTTGCTGTTAGGATTGAATAAAGCATGAGGTACGTCCAGCCCGGCGCATATCTCCTCCCTGTTGAGCTTTCGCCCCTCGATATAGCTCAATTCCTCGGGCGTCATAGAGTCGCGGGTAAATTTCATGCCGCGAGGGAGGGCGAGTGTCTTGCCCGCCTTCTGGGATCCCTTGAACTTTTGCTTAAACGTCTCTTCCATGCGCCGCCTGCTCGCCTGGTCTATCGGCTCTGTCGTCTCCAGCATACCGCCGGGCCTCGCCCTGTTTTCGAAGAGTGCCTCCTCAAAAGCATTCATCTGACTCTGAATATAGACCGCATCACTGGTGCCCTGAACGCAGGAAAATCCGGCAAAAATATTATGAGGACTAGGGTCTGCAATCATCAACACCTCATCCTCTTTTAGCACAATCTCCGTATTGCCCTGCTTATAGAGATACCCCGCAATAGCCTTATCCAGGCTCTTGCCGTATATGGGATTCACAAATTGAGACGGCATTACGAATATCTGGCGGGGGCGTCCTTCATCGTCCCTTATCAGATACCAGTACGACTCGCCCGTCAAATCACCGAACATGCTCGTCATGTATTTGAGATCGCGGCTGTTGTGGTAGCGGTTGACATTCGTCATGAGGTCGAGAAAGGCATGCTCTGTCACTTCATCCACCTCATCAGCCTTTGAGAGAAATCGGTCAAGGGCCGCATTGGAGGAAAGCCACTTGTAGCGTCTTCGGCTTATGGCCCGTGTCGTTACGGTTTCGAACGCCTTTCCGCGCTTCTGTTTCGCCACATAAAGCCTCAGCGGGACAGAGGCCACACCATTCGCATTCAATTTGACGCAGGCATAAACCCAGCCCAGATAATTGGCGATATACTCCTGTTTTGTCCGCGGTTTATGGCCTTTACCAAGAGCCTCGCCCCATGTCGTTGAGTGTACCCAT
>Ga0180432_10002026_pt1 | contig 30997 bp, 20 predicted proteins | sample SS_ome_10_FD_132414 | JGI IMG/M metagenome (GOLD analysis project Ga0180432, IMG submission 132414) | Hypersaline lake sediment archaeal communities from the Salton Sea, California, USA - SS_1_MS_2 metaG | ecosystem: Environmental > Aquatic > Non-marine Saline and Alkaline > Hypersaline >...
CAAGACGCGGCCGGTAATGTCATTGGCGCGCCGAATCCCGTGTACAAGGATATGTTCGCCGAGATCGAAGAAGTGTGGGTCGCCGTCAATCCTAAAGCGGGCGGGGGCAATTACGCCGGCAAACAAGCAAGATTATACGTGGTGGCGCACAAGACCTCCTGGGCGGACGGCGATGCCTTGAATGACATCTCATCAGACGGTTATGAACAAATCACCGTCCAGCCCGGTTGTGCCAACGTCAACTACCATAAGGTCTGGGCCAATCCGAGTATTAACAATTACGATGTGATCGTCCATTTCGGGCCCTTCGGCGCTTCGCCCGATCAATACAAAAAAGGAACGGACATTATCGACAAGGTCAGTAACATAGGATTCTATGTTCCCAATCACTGGGTCTGTCTCGAAACTATTTCGTTCGACCACAGTAGTTCCGGCACGAGCGACGGCGTCAATATTTGCATCAACAAAAACGACGATGTCACCGTGCCCGAGTGGCAGAAGAGCAAGCAGAGTTATCCGGCCGCCTACATCAGGAACAAGAACATCACCGTCAAAGCCAAGATTTCTGTCAAAAGCGGAGTCACGGGTTGCAAGATTCGCGCGGTAAAGCAGTACGGCCCCCTGGCGGATATCACCCTGCAAACGCTCACATTCGGCGGCGCGACGACAAAAACGTTCTCTCTTAACGTCTCTGCGCCCACGCCCAATCACATCGCATCGTCCCACCAGAAATGGAAGTGGTATTGCCAGGACGTCGGGGGGTCCGGATCCAGCCAGGAATTGATGTGTGCCTCCCAAAACAAGGTGTTCGTCCTTCTGGCCGCTCCCGTCGCTCCGATGGCCGAGCCCTGGGCGAACGGCGTGTTGGACCGCGCGTGCTGGTGGGCAAACGGACAGACAAACGAAGCCGACACCGTCGCTAAACTGACGGACGGCGCTTACAAATACACAGGAGTCGTATATTGCGGCTATGGCAGTCACGCCTACGGGAGTATTTTTGATCTATCTGCCTTTCTCAATCAAACCGGTAGTAGCTACAATCCCTGCGCGTCCTTCCCCTGGGCAGATTGTCAAGACATGTCGGCCTATCTTCACGTACTGTCTCGCGCACTGGGTGTCTCATCGGTTCAGATGCGCAAAATCCAGGGACCCTTTCAATACCACCCGATTCTCCCCATAGGCCATAGCAGTTGGAATTCCGGTGCATGGAACTTCCATCGGGTGGGCCACTACAACAACAAGGTCTATGACGCGTGCCTGATGTTGAACCAGTCCGCACCGATTATTCCAAAGAATATGGACATCAATGGGAACTACAAGACGGGCCTCTTCAAGTCGGGGTCCTGGACACCACAGAGTCCGTTTAGCATTCAGACTATATACTGAGAAACCATATACACTTGATCCTCTGCTAAAGAAGGAGCACGAATCATGGTAATGTTAAAGATAACGACAAGACGTGTGATGCGAATAACGTTGTCATTGGCCACAGCCTGTCTGTTGGTCACAGCAGCGACGACCCGGGGTTATACAATCACCGGCGAGGTGGAAGGCCTCCTTCTCACAGAAAAAGACATGCCGGAGTTCCGCCTGTCAAGCCAGGCTCCCAGTCTCTGGGTTATTTCCGAAAGGCAGATCGTCAGAGGAGCCAGACAAACGTGGAGCTCGAGAACCAGCTATGATGAAGAGATCATGGTGGATGTCTGTTTGCTCAAGGATACTGCGCTGGCGAACAAGTGCGCCTACACCACAAGAAAGGAAACTTCTGAAGTCCTCGCATGGGGTTCACACAAGGGGCAATTTCTTGGAGGCAAGCTATGGGTGGGCACCAATGCATTCAAGAATGCGGCGTTTCTGTTCGTCAAATACAATGTCGTGGTTCGAGTCATTATGGTCAAGTGCGAACCCGAGCAGATGAAGCTGATGGAGGATGCGGCTCAGAAGATCCTCAGAAAGATCGATGCCCGAAGAAGCCGCAACCCATCTGAAGAATACGCCGGGCTGAAAAAACAGCAGATTTCAGAAGAGCTCTTCGGCAGGCTTGTTTCAGAAGCCGAGAGGACCGTACTGTCGGGTTTTAGCGACGTAAGAAAGGGTGATGCTTTATGGCTCTTCCATCGAGACGGGCATTACCAGTTCGGACGGCGACGTGAGTGGCGACGCGAGGATGGAATCCTCATCGGGATATCGATGGTCCGGTGTCGAAATGAAGAACAGGCGCAGCGCAGTGCAGAGATAAGAAGAGATGAAACGTATGGCACCCTCCTCAGGGGCGATCTATCCAGACCGCGGATTCCCAGGAATATCGAGCATTTCGAATCCGTCGCATCCGTCATTTTCACGAAAGATCATATGGCGGTGCACATTTATCAATACAACAGAAAGAGAATCGACATTGGCTTGTTTGACGCGTTGGTAAGGCGCCTTTCGCAAAATCTCTGAAAGCACAGAGACTATGCTACTCGTCGTTGGCTGTTGGTCTTTCCCATGCGTTGCCAATGAGCGACTCGATAAAGAACCGGCTCTCTTTTCGTAGAACGGTAAGAAAAGAGAGCCGGTATCTACTTACATATACCCGTGTGCGCGTTAGACCGCACGCCTCCTTCTCAAACGGCTATCTTAGCCTTTCACTTGAACCTTAACGGTTCTGGCTTTGGCGGCTTTGGGCAGCGTGATCGTTAGGACGCCGTCCTTGCATTCGGCTTCGATTTTGCCCTGTTCCACGTCGGTCGGCAGGGCCAATTCCCGCCGGAAGCTGCCGTACGTGCTCTCGACATGGTAATATCCTTTTGCCTTTTTCTCGTCCGTGAGCTTCTTCTCTCCGCTGATCGTCAGCTTGTTGCCGTACACGGAGATCTCGATGTCCTCGGCCTTGCAGCCGGGAACCTCGGCCCGAACTGTGATGGAGTCTTCCTCTTCGGCAACGTCGATCGCGGGCCATGCCTTATACCCGGCGAACGGCCGATCCAGGCCTCTAAAGAAGCCATCGAACAAATCATCCATTTCACAATGAAGTCGTGCCAAACCGTTTCGTTCTCTTTTGTTGAAGGGTACCAGTGCCATAATAACACCTCCTATGCTCGAATTTTCAATTGTCTCGTTTCTCTTTTCTTTTTTCCGTCGACGTCATTGATAATATTTGCAAAACTCGTGCCAAACAAACAACACGGTCAAAACGCCGTAAAATGCCGTTTTTTATAGGAAAAAACTCATTTTGGTTGCCAATTTGGCATTTATTATGTCAATTTGGTGCTTCAGTTATGCCCGTCAAACTGATGAGGTTATTTGAACGAAGTGTAAGTCTCTCTATGAGACCCGTTAGAAATGTTTAAAACAAAATATAGGGAAGTCATCCTCGCCTGTGTTTTTTCGCAACTGAATCGTCAAGATCTATTCTTTCGCCGGTGGGCTGAGGTACTTAAAAAACTCCGAGTCGCCTGGCATTTTAATATACTTCTTTATTCCCGCATCCGCCTTTAGCGACAGTACAAACATCGCCCCCATAACGCAAAACCAAAAAACCCCCACTCCTCCCAAACCTTCTCGACCATCCGTCACGATGAACTCTCATTGTCCTCCTCCCGTGCAAAGCAATCAATTCTTCGTCTCTTCCCCCCATGACTTCAAGTACTGTAAATAGTCGCTGTCACTTGCAAGTATAACCACAGTGCCCTTGCCAAGATTCGCCTCATAGCTCTTGAGCGTCTCCAGAAACGAATAAAACTCCGGATCTTTCGAATAGGCATCAGAATAAGTCTTGAGCGCCTTGGCGTCGGCCTTGCCCATGATCTCCTCGGCCTCCATATACGCTTCCGAGAGGATCCGCTTTTCTTCCCTCTCCTTGCGACCTTCGATTTCCATCGCCTCGCCTTCGCCTTCGCTGCGAAACTTCGCCGCAATCTGCTGCCTTTCGGCTATCATACGCTGATAAACCGAATCCCTCACCTCCTCGCGGTAGTTGATGCGCTTGATCCGAATATCCACAATATCAATACCGTATTTCTTAACCGCAAAAGACTTCGCCTCCAGAAGCACCTTCTCGACGATCTTGTCCCTTCCGATCTCCACTTTGGTCACCTCGCCGGCCTCGTCGGCTTCCAGCCCCTCCATCACCTTCAACTCCCGGTCCGTCGTCCTGACCGCATCCAAAAGAGTATGGTTCGATATCTGGTTGCGGACCGCACCGTTGATAATGTCGTCAAGGCGGCCGTGAGCCGCTTCTTCACGACCCACGGAAGTTCGAAAAAGCAGCGGGTCCGCTATCTGCCACCTTGCGAAACAGTCCACCCAGATATATTGCTTGTTCAGAGTCGGAACCTGGTCACGCTTGCCGTCCCATTCCAATATCCGCTTTTCATAGTAATTGACCTGCTCGATGATCGGTATCTTAAAGTGCAGCCCCGCTTCCTGAACGACCCGCTTGTGCTTGCCGAACTGAGTTATCACAACCTGCTGGGTTTCAGAAACCGTATACAAAGCCGAAACTGCAACTACAAGCACGATCAAAACGACTATTACAACGCCAACTGTCTTCATGTTCTGCATGATTATTTCTCCCCGACATTCATCAGAGGCAACAGCCCTTTGACATTATCATCGATGATATATTTCTTCTCCAGGTTTGGCAGCATCTTGCCCAACGCCTCGATGTAAAGACGCCTTCGCGTAACATCCTTGCTCTGGTCGTATTCGGTCCATATGTCCGTAAAGCGGGTGGCGTCGCCAAGGGCGGTATTGGTCCGGTTTATCGCATAACCCTCGGCCTGCTCAATCATCTGAAGAGCCTGGCCGCTCGCCTTGGGAACAATCTTGTTATATTCCTCCAGCGCCTGATTAACCAGTCGCTCCTTGTCCTGCTGAGCGGCATTGACCTCATTAAACGCCGGCTGGACCTTTTCCGGCGGATTTACATCCTGAAGCATCACCGATTCAACATGGAGCCCTACCGTATATGTGTCCAGAAGCTGCTGCATCTTCTCGGCAACGGTGTTGTTGATCTCCACCCTCCGCGAAGTCAGCACCTCATCGACCGATGAATCACCCACCACGCTCCTCATGACCGATTCGGCGACATCGCGAAGAACTTTTTCCGGGTTTCGAGTATTAAAGAGGTACTCGCGTGCGTCTTCGATTTTGTACTGTACGATCCACTCCACCTCGGCCACACTCAGATCCCCGCACAGCATAAGGTATTCTTCCTCAGGTCGCTTCCCATACTTGGTCTGCACGCCCGCCTTGATCGTCCGAAAACCGAATTCCTCCTTGAAAATCTTCGCGACCTGAGGCGTGCTTTCCTTCTCTATACCCAAAGGCAACTTCAGATGGAGCCCCGGCCCGGTCGTTCGCACATATTTGCCGAACCGCTGCACAACTCCTTCCTCATCGGTGTTCACCATGTAAAACGAAGTCAACCCGACAGCCAGAACAAGCACAATCAGGACCGCCAATTTGAGCCAGGGGATCCACTTTTTGGATTGATTTAATATCCTCCGATAGTCGTCTGTTTCCCAGTGACTTATCCGTTCCATGCGAAGCCCTTTCCGAGATATCAATTATATACAGTCCACCGCCGCATGTCGTCAATTATAGTCCAGCCCAGCGCCGCGCCAAGGACATTTTACATTATAGTGAGACTTGCTCCCAGGCGAAGGCGGCACAAAAACACTGCGGCAAAGAAGTTAAATGGTACCCGTGCCAGGGTTGTAGATGTCGAACAAATACTGTAGACTGATTAAAAATCGAATCTTCTCTTGAGACTGAAGAGGCATAAGCAAAAATGGCACAAAACGAAATTGACCCGAATAACGCGGCCAAAGGCCGGCTCAATCTGGATATTCTGCCTGCACTTATTCGCGAGGCCGCACAGGACTTCTCCGATAGAGTTTTGGAAACTCTCGGAGATAACCTGCAAAGTATCACAGTGGTAGGTAGTAGTCTGACGGCGGACTTCAAACCGGGGCAAAGCGATATCAACACAGTCCTAGTCCTCAGTAAACAGACTACTGGCACGCTGAACGCCATCGCCGCGCTGGCCAGACCCATGAGCAAAAAGAAAATCTCGCCCCCTTTGCTTATGACGCCTTCTTACATCGAGCGGTCCAGCGACGTTTTTGGCGTCGAGTTTCTGGATTTTCAATTGACTCACCGGACCGTTCTGGGAGAAGACCCTTTCGCATCACTCATGTTCGAGAAGAACGACGTCCGGCTGCAATGCGAGAGGGAGCTTAAAGCAACGCTCATCAGACTAAGACAAGGCTATCTCGCCGCTGCGGCCAATCGAAGGCTCGTCCGAGACATTCTGATCTCGACGGCCAAAGCGCTGTCGCCGCTCCTGCGGGCCATGCTATGGCTGAAGGACATCGAACGCGCCAGCGAAACCGGACCCACCTTCAGCAAAGCGGCGGATGAGTTCTCAATCAAGATGGATGCGCTTATAACAGCAGGCCAATGGCGACATCAAAAGGCCCGTTTAACCGAAGCCGAAATGGAAAACACCTTCGAAGCCGTTTACTCAACGGTCGATGAATTAGCCGAACTGGTCGATACGCTTGAGGTCTGATCATGCAACGACACACTCCTAAGCTCATAGTAACGCTGTTGCTCATATCGGCTGCACTCCCGTTGAGTTCCGCAAAGGCCAATCTGCAAATGCCTCAGCATTACGTCGAAGATAACGCCGACGTAATCAATGCATCGCATGAACGGTCACTGAATGGAATCCTGCAGGAATTAGAACAAAAAACCGGCGCTCAGTACATTGTTTTGACGGTGCTCACGACCGGCGGCTTGCCCATCGAAGAGTATTCCATCAAATTAGCTGAAACGTGGAAGCTCGGTCAAAAAGGTAAAGATAACGGCATGCTCTTTGTCCTCGCCAAAAACGACCGTAGGTGGCGTTTCGAAGTCGGCTACGGTTTAGAAGGCTTCATAACGGACCAATTTTGCGGGCGCGTCGGCAGAGACGTCCTCGTGCCCTATCTCAAGAAAGGTAATTACAGCGAAGGTATTTACAGAGCGAATCTAACTATCGTCCAGAAGATCGCGAATGAGGCCCGCGTCGCTTTGAGCGGTATGCCCAAGATCACGCCTATTCCCGTCCGGCGCAGAAACGTCAAAAGAGGCCTGCCTTGTTGCGGTCTTATTCTTCCTTTGATTTTCCTTTTCCTCATTTTTGGTGGAGGAAGAGGCGGCCGAGGCATGGGGATGTGGTTCTTGCTCCCGTTTATGTTCGGGGGATTTGGCGGCCACGGCGGCTACGGCCGGTCCGGGTCGTTCGGAGGCGGCAGCTTCGGAGGAAGTTTCGGAGGCTTCGGAGGCGGCATGGGCGGCGGCTTCGGCGGGGGCGGCGCAAGCGGTGGTTGGTAATCAAAAACAAAAAGGAGTTAGAATAAAATGAGAAACTTCGGAAAAGCTTGGATTGTTGTTCTGGTCGCTTCGCTGGGACTATTGCTGGCGATCGTCGCGTGGTACCTTCACGGCTACAACAAAGCGGTTAATCTGGAGCAGGGAGCGGAAAAGGCCTGGTCGGATATCGACGCGGCTTTGCAACGCAGGCTCGATCTGATCCCCAATCTCGTCAACACCGTCAAGGGATACGCCGAGCACGAAAAGGAGCTTTTCGAGAACATTGCCAAATCCAGAGAAGCCTATTTCGGCGCCGGAAACAGGGCAGGTAAAATCGAAGCGTCCAATCAATTAACCGGCTTCCTCTCCCGCCTCCTGGTCCTTCAAGAAAATTATCCGGAACTGAAGGCGAATCAGAATTTCCTGGACCTCCAGGTAGCGCTCGAAGGAACGGAGAACCGAATAAACGTCGCTCGCACGAGATACAACGAAGCCGCCCGGCTACTGAATTCCTACACAAAGCAGGTGTTCGGATCATACTTCTGCAAGAAAGCCAACGTGGAGCCGGTCGAGTATTTCCAGGCTACCGAACAAGCCAAAACGGAAGTGCCAACAGTGGAATTCTAAAATGACAGACAAAAAAGGCAAACGTCCCAGTGAAAGTGCGGTGGAAACCCGCTATCTGATCATGCCGCACCAGGCGAATCCGCAGGGCACGGCCTTCGGCGGCGTCATTGTAGCCTATATCGACATGGTCGCGGCCATGGCGGCACAACGCCATTGCGGCAAAGAAGTCGTCACGGCAGGGATCGACTCGCTGGCCTTCAAAGAGCCGATCCGCATCGGAGACCACGTCGCTCTGCGGGCCACGGTGAATTACGTCAGCCGCTCCTCGATGGAAGTCGGCGTCCAGGTTACCCGGGAAGATCCTTACACCAGCCAGAGTGTCGTAGCGACAACCGCGCACCTGACGTTTGTTGCACTGGATGAAAACAAAAAGCCAACTCCCGCCCCATCCATCATCCCCGAAACCGAGCAGGAAAAACAACGTTACGAAAACGCCAAGCTCCGGGTCCAGGCCCGGAAAGAGCTTTTGAAAAAGATGCACTGAGCTGTTTTCATTACTCAACCTTTTACTAACGATTAGGAACAAGAAAAATGAGTGATCCTAAGAGAATTTTATTACCATTGATTGCTTTCATTCTTCTAATCGGCTGTGCGGCCACGAATGTAAAAACAGATTCAGAAACGATTCAGCGCGCCAACAAACCGGAACGCGAAGACTGGTTCATGGACCAGGCGCTCGGCATGTTTATCCACTGGAGCGTGGACTCGCAGTTAGGCTCGGTTATTAGCCACTCAATGGTCGGGGCTTCGGATGATTATCTCGACCGGTTCATCAACGAGTTGCCCAAGAGCTTCTACCCTAAGAAGTTCGATCCGGACGACTGGGCGCGTTTAGCGAAGCTGGCCGGGATGAAATACGTTGTCTTTACGACCAAGCACCACAGCGGCTTTTGCATGTTCGACACGAAGACGACCGACTTCAATATCTTGGAAACGCCTCATGCCCGCGATATCACGCGCCAGATCGTCCAGGCGTTTCGCAGGCAAGGCATCAACGTCGGTTTCTACTTCTCGCCGGACGATTTCTGGCTATTGTACAAGCAAGGTAAAAACGTTAGCCGGCGTCGTTTCGAGGCGCTGCCTGTCAACAATCCGGACCTCATGGCGCACAATAAGGCCCAGCTCCGCGAACTGTTAACCCGCTACGGCCCTATCGACGTGCTTTTTATTGACGGTCAGCCCGACGGGCTTAAAGAATTGGCATGGCAACTTCAACCGAGCCTCGTTATCACGCGCGGCCAGATGGAGACGCCCGAGCAGAAGATGCCGGACCAGCCCATGCCGGGCCCGTGGGAGGCCTGCTATACGCTCGGCACCCAATGGCACTTCAAGCCGACCCACGAAGAATACAAATCCGGCACGCAACTGATCGAAATGCTCATCGAGATACGCGCCAAAGGCGGCAACTTCCTTTTGAACGTCGGACCAACGCCCGACGGCGAGATTCCCTTCGAGCAGGAACGGCGCATCCGCGAACTGGCACTCTGGCTGTTCATCAACGGCGAAGCCCTCTATAACATCCGTCCCTGGCACGTCATCCGCGAAGGCGACATCTGGTTCACGAAAGCCAAGGAGGCAGATACGGTGTACGCCATCGTCACAAAAACCGACTGGCCGAAGGGTAAACGCAAGACCTTCACGCTCAAGAGTGTCCGCGCCGCCGACGAGTCCGAGATTGAAATCCTCGGCCAGTCCGGCCGCGTCCTCGAATATCAACCGAACGTCAATCCCAAAGCGACGTGGACACAAGACGACAATGGACTTCACATCACGGCGATGCGCGCCCAGCGAATTTATAACAACTCCAAGTGGCCCAATCCCGTCGTGATCAAGATCACCCACGCACGACCCGGATCATGAGTTGCCCGCAGAGCAAATGCAAAACGTCTCGCCAGCATCCCGCCCGCGATTCGAGGGCGGGACGCCGTCGGCGCGAAATGATCATTACTTCTTGATTTCCGTCAGCCTCTCGCTGCTGCGCTCGGGCTTGGGAGTGTCCTTAATGTCGATTGGACCAAGTGCTTCCTTCGGAGGAACCTTTCCAGCGTGTTTCTCCCGGAGCATGTCGCGCTTCTGGTAGCATTGCTCGGCGAAGACGGCGATCTCCGAATCGAGATTGGCGCCGGCCGAATCGCCGAAGAAGGCATGGATAATGGGGAACACCATGTTGGGTTTGCGCTTGCGCAATTCTTTCGCCATCGCCTCCATCTTGGCCGTGGCGACTCCCTCCTGCATACAGGTAAACGGACCGACGTGAAAGATGCCGGAGACGTAAGCGTCGCCGTGCGGCTGGACCAGATCGTTCATAACATGGTAGGCGATCCCTGCGCTCAGCGGCGATTCCCCCTCGATATTGCCGTGGAATTCGTGGTTTCTCTCTAAGGTATTGATGATCTCGATGGGCTTCGGGAGAACGTGCCTGCCATGCAGCACCTCGTGGAACGGCCCGGCGATCTTGTTCTCGACCGCCGACATATACTTCGACTTCAAAATGGACCTTCCGTATTTGCCCGCCACCTGTTTCGCGCCGCCGAAGTCGAGATTTTTCAGCCGTAAGGCCAGGTCTCTTTTGGCATTCCTGACGTTCATCTTGTTCACGTAATCCAGCCAGTCGGTCACGGGATCCCGGACGACCTCGAGACCGTTCTCTTCGAGCTTGCGAATGACGAAGCCCGTATAAGGATCGTGCTGGCGCATGTAGATCTCGCCGATGTAGAGCACCAGAGGAAACCGCTCGTGGTTCCGCATTTTGCAGGATTTGAACAAATAGACGGTTTTTTTGCCCCATTCGATCAGGGCCGGCGTTTCGGCGCCGCTCTCGACAACCTTCTCCAATTCGTGCAGTTGCTTTTGCCTGAGCTCCGCCATAGCGCTTTTGTCTTCGACATACGGATAGAACCGCAAAAAGGTATCTTCCAGAAGGTCCGAACCCTTGATGCCCTTGAATAACATGCGTTGCATCCGCATCTTGTCCGAGGCGCTGAGTTTTCGCGGGAAGGGGATATCGAGATAATCCGTCTCCGAAGAAGGACCGGCCACGGGAACGTCCTGCAGGCCCTCTTTATCCAGAAACTCCCTGACCAGCTCTGTGTATTTGCCGAACCGGCACGGGCCGCTCGTCGTGGGCAGCATGACAAGATAATGTTTCTTCACATAATCGGCCCCTTCTTCTTCGATCTTGTCTTCAAGGAAACCGATGGCGTCGCCCACCACACCTTTGAGCGGGTGGCAGACTTCGGTATAGATATGCCGGCGCGCCGCTTCGTAGCCTCTCTCCGTGTTCGTCGGCAAGACGACGCTATCAACGCCGAAATATCTCAGCCCGGCCGCACCGACGCAACTCGCATCGCCCATATAGGGAATCAACCAGGTCCGCTCCTCAGACCCTTCACGCGAGCGCCGTTTCAACTGGTCGATCCTTAACTTTTGGGGCTTGCTTTGCTCGACGACTCGCTCGTGGGCCTCCGTTCTCGTCACAAACGGGGCGTTGTTCGTTTGAGCGTCCGTCAGGAGAACAAGCAACGGCTTGCCCGCCGCCTGTTGAATCTTCTCTTCTTGATATATTTTTAAACTGTCCGGCCCGCATGCGAAATTCATCATCCGGATCGCGAACAGGTTCGGGTGCTCCGCCACAAAAAAATTCGCCTTGAGGATCTTCACGCTCTGCACCCAAAACTCGTTCTCTACCACGCCTTTGAGGGATACATTTTCGAATTGACGCTCAAGAAATTGCTGGGGAATATAATCCAGCCCCCTGATCTGTGAGAACATGTTCCCGGAGTTGGAGCTGGCCTCGGGGTCGAGCAGCACGTAATCCCTCCCGACGCCGACGTAAGCCTTGTCGTTGCCGGCTTCGATTTTCTTGAGGAACTTTTCGCCTTCTTCATAAAGCTCCTCTTTAAACTCGCGCTCCGTGTTGTCCGCGAATTCGATGGCCTCCTTGATCTGTCCGGCCGTGAAGACGAGCTGAAGTCTTTTGAATTCCTCTTTCAACTGGCGGATGAGAAGCCCTTTATCACCGAAGTGGAGAATCGGATTGATCTGTTTGCTCTTATCCAGCGATAAAACGTCGTTCAGGATATACCCTTCCGATTCGGTATAAATACAATACTTTAGATCAGGCGGACTGCCGGTCCTTAGCTCGATAAAGCTCGGATTGAACAGGTAGTCGATGTTCGGATCGCTGTTCAACACCGCGGCGTGCCCCGTCGCGAGCTTGCGGGCGATGCAAAATTCCGTCCGCGAATTGTCCACTCCGATTGCCGCGATCTCCTTCGTGGTCCGCGGTGAAACAACCGGGTAAAAGCCGAGCTTGTTGAGTAAAGCGGCACTCCAAATGCCCTTCTCTCCGAGAGTTGCCGTACTCCTTTTAATCCCGACCGTTTTCAGTGATTCGGCTTCTTTTCGCGCGGCCGGAAGGTCTTTTTGCAGGCATCCCAGCTTCTTGAAATGCTTGTCGTATATTTTATGGTACCGGTCCACATAGTTCGGCTTCGGCCTCTTCGAGGTTTCGGAATTACCCCGCGGGCAGAAGCCGCCGGTAATGATCTCATCATCCTCGATGGAAAAGACTTCAAGCTGGCAATCTCGCATACCGCAGGACTTCTCGCCGAAAAGCTCCTTGCACGAAATCTTTCGCTTCTCGAAGGGCATATCCACCAAGCCCCAGCCCCTAAACGCGGACTGGCACTTTTTGCCCTCCTCTTCGAGCCGTTTAATATTTTCAATAATATCGAGGGCCTGCCCCCACGCTCCGAACATTTCCCTGTGGGGAAAGGCCTCTATTTCGTTCTCCGATACCTGCGCCAGAGCGGCCAGGAATGCCTTACCCAAAGGCGGTCCGCCCTGGGCGGAGCATTTCTGGCCTGAGTGGCCGGAACCGCCGACGAACTTATAATAGTAACTGGCCGCGGTGCCTCTTACGACCGCGGCGGCAATTTCATCCTTATTGAAGCCCTCTGCGATGAGCCGGTTCTCGTCCATTTCCATAAAGACGCCGCACGTTGAATCGATGATGGGAACTCTGTCCGCCCTCAGCGCCGCTTCCTGCAGAGTATCTTCAACGTTGAGATTGATCACGTCCGCCATATTCTCCAACGTCTGCCCGGATCCGGCCTGACAGCTATAGTTCATCTTCGCTTCCTTGACCGTCCCGTCGGTCGCAAAGCTGGTGAACTTCATGTCCTGGCCCCCCACTTCGAAGATCGTATCGACCTCGTTGTCGTAGTGTTTGACACCCAGCGCATGGCATGTGATCTCGTCGGTGACCCGGTCGGCAAGCTCGGTGCCCTCCTTTGCGAACTGCTCGGCCTTTTTCTTACTCACCAGTATCTTTTCGTACAATTTCCGCGCCGAGCCGGTGGCGCCGACACCCCTGACAACGACTTTTTGCTTGTGCCGGCCCAAATATTTTAGAACCCGTTTCAGGGATTCCTCAGGATTACCATGTGTCTTGATATAAAGCTTGTCGAGTAAACGACCTGTCTTCAAATCGACCAAAGCCCCTTTGGTCGTTGTGCTGCCCCCGTCTATCCCGAGGACGACTTCCGTTCCCGGCTTGATCCGCGCGGCGAGCCTTTTGCTCTGCTCATTGACATTTCCAAGCGAAATCGACAGCGAGGGCGCATATTTCCTTTTCTCCCGGCTATAGGCGGCCACTTGATCGAGCTGCTCAACCTCGAAAACGAAATTGTTGCCCTCCTCAATGGCCTTGATGGCCGCACCGATGGCCGCGATATTTTCACAATGCTTCGCTCGCTCGATCTTCAGACCCAGAAATTCCTCCATATTCTCTCTGATGAGATCGTTGGCAAAAACGCCGCCGCTTACGACCGCCTCGCCGTCACGCCCGCCTCTGTCTATGGTGCGGGCGCCGAGCACATCGATTTTGTAGTTTCTCGCCACCGTCCTGAACAAGCCGGACAGGTTATCGGGCCTTGTGGCGCCTTCATTTTGTTTATGAATCAGATCCGATTGAATGACGACACCGCACCGCGCCAGGAATTCACTCGGCTCGTTCGCCGTCGACGCTTCCTCCTCCGCGCGCCGGTACATCTCCTCAAGCCGGCCCTGCAACCTGGCTCGATTTTGGATTCGGACCTCTTCTTTTTCTTCCGCGTTCGACGTCGAAGCCGGATCGGCTAACTTCGGATTCCGAACCTCGCCCTCGAAGAGTCTCCGGCACTGCTTTTCAATAAGGGTCCCGGAGCCCCCGCCGCATTTCGTGCCCGTCCTCCATTCCTGGATGATCTTCTTGTCGCCGATCTGCTTGAGCTCGAAGAAATACGCATCCTTCGCCCCGATGTGGAACACGTATCGAGCGTTCGGATTGGCCCCTTCCACTCCTTTTGGAATGGCGACGCTGTCAAACACATAGGAGACGCCTTCCATGACTTTCGGGAAAGCTTCGGCGCCGCTGCCCGTGAACGCGGTACTTCGTATTTTATCGGGCCCGAAGGTCGCCAGAATGTCCTTCCATGCCTCTTTAATCCCATCGACGGGATTCGCGAAATGCATGATGGACTTGGGCGAATAAACGATCTCTTTGTCCTCGGACAAAACCGTGTAATGGACAAAACTGCTGCCCACGTCAAAGCCTACAATGAGAGTTTTACCTAACTTATCCACATTGACCCTTCCTAAATCCTCAATCTTCAATAATCCAACAAGAAAGCTCGTAAAAAAAGTCACATCTCGTGAAAAAAAGGCATTATAACCGGAACTCCCCCCGATTTGCAAGCCTCTTCAATCCCTGATACGGGCAAACACATCCCCGCCGTATCTCAGAAAATGCCGTTTATAAACTGTTAACAAACCTGTGAGAGTTGCTCAGGACCCCACACCCGGATTATTACTTTCTCGCGATGAACAAGAAATGGCCGGCTATCCCATAGCGAATAATTCAAATAACCTAACAGGTTTTCCACAGACTTTTTTTTGAAACAGCCCCTTCGAAATACCTCCTGAAAAACATGTTACAGAGAATAACCGGCTGAAAACCAACAAATTCACGCGCCATATGAAGTATAATACGGATTTTCTTAAGTAATAAAATGTATTATACACTTCCCAAAGTGGGTATCATGTCATAAAACACATTGTCCTTGTCGATTAATTTTAGTATGCTTACGTCCAATGGGTTTTCGATGTTCAAAGTCCGGCTGCCAGCCTATGCACACCATGTTAGCTCGTTACTTGCGCGAGTTTCTTATTCCGCGCGCTCATAGTGTCATTCTTTTTGGCGCTTTCTTTTGTACGCTTACCGTCAAACTCTATCACTCGGCGCGTTACGGTTTGACCGGCGAGTATTTTGGCTGGATCCTTTCCGATGTCTCTTTCTTTCTGGCCATCGAAGCCGTATTGTCACTGGTTTGTTTTCGCTGGCCGAAAAAGTGGTTTATGCGCGCCGCCATGATTATCGCCGCGATCGTCTGTACGTGGTCCGTGATGAACGCGGGCTGGTTGATCCGAACGGGCACACAAATATTACCGAGGGTCCTTCTTCCCTTGTTTCGCGATCCGGTAAGCGCTGTTTACATGATCGGCGTGAACCTCGCCAAGATGCCGGTCATTGCCGCCATTCTTCTGGTCCCGAGCGGCGTTGCCCTGACGTTTTTCTTTTTGGCGTTAGCGCGTCCGTCCATGCCGACGTACGACAAGCGGCGCTTTTTGCTTCGGGTGTTGGCGTGTTTTGCGATCATTCTTGTTTCGATAGCGGCCCGCCCTGCTTTGGCCCGACGGGGGTCTCCTCAGATTGCCGCGGTCGGATTGCACGATAATTCCCAACTCCGGGCTTTGATGAGTCTGGTTTTGCCGGATTATCGATCCGTCGTCGATCCGCAGCGCCGGGTCCCTTCGCACGACCAGGTGGTCATGGCGGTGAAAACGCCGCGCACCAAACAAAACGTGGTTATGGTTATTCTTGAGGGCGTTCAGTATCGATACACGTCGCTTGGGGACGAGGAGTGTCGGTTAACACCTTATTTGAAAAAACTGGCCGATCAAGGCGTGGAGTTTACAAATGCGCGTTCTTCTCTGACACATACAACGAAAGCTATTTTTGCCTTATTGACGGGACGTTTCGCGTCCGCGTCTCAGGATATTGCAGAGACCGTTCCCGCAAAACAACCCTATGCCAGCTTAGCGACGGAACTGAGCGACGGGTTGGATTACCGAACCGCTTTTTTTCAGTCGGCGGCTGGGAGTTTCGAGTCCAGGCCGGGCTTGGTGCACAATCTTGGGTTTGATAAATTTTGGGCGCGCGACGACTTGGACGATCCCAACGATTATCTTGGTTATCTTGGCTGCGATGAATTTTCAATGCTCCAACCCATCAAAGAGTGGATACAATCCGATGAACGGCCGTTCTTTCTTGTTATTCTCTGCTCGGTGACGCACGATCCGTACGAAGTGCCCGAGTGGTTTGGCGAGGCGCCCGTAGAACTCCCGGATCGCTACAGGCAGGCCATTTTTTATACGGACAAGTTTCTGGCTGCTTTGGACGTGGAAATGACCCGGATGAGAATCGCCGAAGAGACGATCTTCTGTGTGGTCGGCGACCATGGGGAGGCGTTTGGGGAGCACGGTTTGCTTGGGCACGAGCGCATCGCTTTCGACGAGGTTTTGCGAATCCCGTTTTGCATAAGGGCGCCGTTTCTTGTGGAGGCCTTAACGAAAGAATCCCGGCCGGTCAGCTCCATTGATCTGGCGCCGACGTTGTTGGGCTTATTAGGTTTTGAGACGGGGTCCGCCGGTTTTGACGGTGTCGATGTTTTAGCGACGGGCTCCCGGAACAGGAGGATTTACTTTAGCGGGTGGATGCAGGAAGGACCCGCTGGTTTTGTAGAAGGCACGCGTAAGTTCATATATAATCCAGTGAGTAAAACGCTCAGCGTCTATGATCTTGGCGAGGATCCGCTTGAGAGGATTGGTATTGAGTTGCCGGCGGAACAGAACACGAAGGCCGCGGAACAGATCGCTGCATGGCGCGAGGGGACGATTATGCGTATCGATCAGGAGAAAACGGGTAGAAAGATGTTGTATGGCCGCTGGCTTTGCCGTTGGACGAATCGCGTCTCCTCCTCCAAGTACGTAAAAGAGACACGCGATTAGTCCGCTCTCGTGTCACTGTTGTTCTCTTGGGGGCGTTGCTTTTTATAAACACACGAGTCATTTACCTATCGGCGTGAAAACAAAATAGATTATATGGGCGAATTGGGATATTTGTAGCCTTGAGGTGTTTATAAAAATAAACACGCTGTTAAAAAGTGACATAAGAGCATCCGACCGATCGTTGAGAAAGAGATACTCATAAGTTATTGCAAATATGAGATTTAGATTGCGGTGAGTGTTCTATTCTCCATTGGCGTCGCTTTTTTGGTATATTTCTTGCGGTTTATTACATTCTGTCCATTTGAGGCAACGATATTGGGCGGACGGCCTAAACATGTTACCGGAGGAGGACATGTCCGCCCGATTTTGAGTCTCGCAGAGCCGGAGACCCCGGCTCTGAGTTAATAAATTTCGTGCAATGGAGTCGTTCCGGAGGAGGGGCGACTCCATTTTTTTTGCGCCAATAGCCGACAAGGCCCCAAAATATTGTTCTTCCGAGTGATGAATAGGTCCATGTGCGATCCCAAGAACCGAGAAAAATCGCTCGGGGCCCCAGAGGTCCAAATTACCCCCCTGGTTGCCCTAATTTGGCCCGCTGCCCAAACGATTTTTCTCTCGGGCCAACCCCAGAGTTCCGACCTGCTCGAGGCACCTATTCATTAACCGGAAGAACCTAAAAGATTAAACGTCCCCTTTTTCACATTATCAGTATTACAAACTGCTACGGATGCATATAATAGGCTGCGGTATGGAACGGGCAGTTTACAGAATCATCGATGCGAACTTTAACCGGGCGCGCGAGGCGGCCCGGACGGTTGAAGAATTTTGCAGATTCGCGTTGAATTCAGAGGGCCTGACCGGACGGGCCAAGCAGATCCGGCATGAACTCTCCGGTTGCATGGCTTCGCTCGACGTCGCCAAATTGATGTCGAGCAGGGACACGCTCGGCGATGTCGGCGTCGGGCAAAAGGTGGAGCACCAGCTTACCAGAGAAGATTTGTGTGGCTTTTGCGCTGCCGCCTGCAAACGTCTAAGCGAGGCATTGCGGGTGCTTTCAGAGGCCCTTCGAATTGAGAACGAACGGGTCGCGGAGAAGATAGAAGAGCTCAGATATGCGGCCTATACACTCGAGAAGGATGTTGTTCTCCAAAGCGATACGGTGGAAAAGTTTCGCCGTGTCCAGTTGTACATCGTTATCACCAGCGATCTACCGACGGAAGTTCTTTTTTTGACGAAAAAGTGTGCTGCCGGCGGGGCCGATTGTATCCAGCTTCGGACCAAGACGATGGCAGACGACACGCTGTTTGCTCTTGCCGTGGAATTCGTCAAAATATGTAGAGACGCCGGGATTGTGAGTATCATCAACGACCGGACGGATATGGCCGTGGCCGCGGGCGCCGATGGGGTACACCTGGGCCAAACGGATCTGCCCGTTGCACAGGCCCGGAACCTGGAGTTGGCTCCTTTAATCGTCGGCAAGAGCACGCACTCGCCGGAACAACTGCGGTCTGCGTGTGATGAGCGGCCCACATACGTAGGCTTAGGTCCTGTTTTTGCTACGGCCACTAAGCCGAGCGCCCCGGCGGTCGGGCTGAGCTATGTGAAGCAGGCGGTGCAAATGCTCGAGCACCACGGGATAAGCCATGTCGCTATAGGGGGCATAACGCCTGATAATGTGGGCCAGGTGCTGGAGGCTGGGGCGACGAGTATTGCCGTTTGCTCAGCCGTTACCGGTGCCGACGATCCGGCCGACGCGTGTCGAGAATTGAAACGAAGAATAACTGAATTCCAGGGAACGTAATATGAAATGGTCTTTGCGGTTGCTTCAGGTAGGATTGGCTGCTTATCTTAGTGTCGTGCCGGCGATGGCTGGGGGGATGTCGAATGTTGAGATTTCCGCGAAGGATATCTCGGAATCCAGCGGTTTTACCGGTGGTATTTGTGTGATTATCGGCGACCAGCCCGACGGCTTGGCGACGGCGATGTCAAAGCAGGGTAAGTATGGTGTACAGGCTTTGCTGCCGGATAAGGGTGCGTTGAAGAACGTCCGCCAGGCGTTGAGATCCAACGGGGTTTCCGGCTTCGTATCGGCGGATCGTGCAGAGTATAGCTACCTTCCATACGCCGAGAATTTAGTCAACATCGTTGTGGTTGAGGACTACGAGCGTGCTGTGGAAAAGGGCCTTTCGATTGATGAGGTCTTCCGCGTCCTGACGCCGTATGGCTCGGTTTATATTGATGCTTCAGGTCATTCTTCGGAGCGGTTGGGGAGTCTTTTAGATGAGCTTCTGGAATCGGGATTTATACGGGAGCGGACTAATGCTGGCGGATGGCTCAGAGCGGTCAAACCCTGGCCGAGAGAAATCGACGAATGGACGCATTATCTGCATGGTGCCGACGGTAATCCGGTGGCGAGGGACCGTGTCGTGGCGCCGCCGAAGCACTTTCAATGGGTGTCTGATCCGCTGTGGATGCGATCCCATGAAAGCGATTCGAGCGTTCGGACGCTCGTGACCTCGCACGGCCGCCTGTTCTACATAGGCGATGAGGCCCCGATCAGCCTTGTGGGCGATCATGATTTGCCCGACAAGTGGTTTCTGACGGCGCGCGATGCCTTTAACGGCGTTGAGCTTTGGAAGGTGCCGATCGAGGATTGGGGTTGGAGGGCTTGGAAGCCGTCCTGGTTCACACCCCGCCCGGGGGGGATTCCGTTGAATATCGAGAAGCGGCTCGTTGCGATAGATGATAAAGTTTACGCGACGCTCGGTTATCGAGCGCCGGTCAGCCAATTGGATGCGAAAACCGGCCGGTTACTGAAGACCTATGACGGTACGGATCGTACGGCGGAGATTCTGTACCATGACGGCTTGTTGATCCTGTCCGTGCTTGAGGATGAAAGAGCAAGAATCAAAGTGGTCGAGGCCGAAAGCGGTCAGATGCGATGGTCGTCGGAACAGTCCTATCGCGGGACGACGACGGATTACTACCGGTTCCGGGCCATGCACGGCAGTGTGACCCCGGCCAAGGTCGATCCTACTTTGAATATCGGAACGGATGGAAAGGTGATTGCCTTGCTTGACGGCGAAGACGTCGTCGGTATTAACTTCGAAGATGGAAAAGAGCGGTGGCGCGGCAAATTCCCCCTTGTCAAAGAGGACTACAAGGCCGGCGGTATTCGTGCCCTCCAAACCGTATGGACGGGTACCTTAATCGTTAGCGACGATGTCGTCGTACACGCCAGCCCCAACCAGCTCGCAGGTTTTTCGGCCCGAACGGGTGCTCTGTTCTGGTCGCAGCCGAAGAAATATCTCGGCCATCTCTGGTACGAATGGAAGGATGTGTTCGTCATCGACGGGCTCGTCTGGACGTGGAGCGGGCAAACCGTGCGCGAGCCGCTCCTGGTCAACGGCAAGCCGTCGAAAGGCAAAAGTCTATGGCCGGTTAGCGTTAACGGTTACGATTTACACACCGGTAAACATATCCAAAAGGTTCCGCTGGGCAATATTTTCAAGACGCATCACCATCATCGGTGTTACCGAAACAAGGCGACTGTGCGTTATATCCTGGCGAGCCGGCGCGGTACGGAGTACGTGGATCTCGAAAAAGGCCACCATACGGTCCAAAACTGGGTTCGCGGGACGTGTCACGTGGGGATGATGCCGGCGAACGGCCTTCAGTATGCCCCTCCGCATCCGTGCGTTTGCTATATCGAAGAAAAGCTTAACGGCATGTTGGCGCTGGCACCTCAGATTCCAGCTTGCTATCGTCCGGCCGAGCGTGAAAGGGCCGAGCGGGTTGAACGAGGTCCCGCCTACGGTCAAGTGCGGGGCCCCGATGCGGGTAACGCCGACTGGCCCGCCTACCGGCACGACTCGCTTCGGAGCGGGGCGGTCAAGACGCCCATGCCCGGTTCACCTCAACTCCTTTGGAAGAAAAAGGTTGGGAGAAAAATAACGCAACCTACGGTGGTGGATGGGCGACTGTTCCTCCCGTTGGTTGACGAGCACTGCGTGGCGGCGCTGAAGGTCGCGGACGGTGAGAAGATTTGGGAGTTTACGGCCGGCGGCAGGATTGATTCGCCGCCGACCTATTATCAGGGGATGGTGATATTCGGGTCGGCCGATGGACGTGTCTATTGTGTGCGTGCCGTCGATGGCGAACTGGTCTGGCGATTCGGCGCCGCGCCCCGGGACAGGCAAATCGGGGCCTTTGGCCAGCTCGAATCGGCCTGGCCCGTTCACGGCAGCGTCCTGGTCCGGGACGGCATCGCTTATTTTGCCTCGGGGCGGTCTTCTCACCTTGACGGCGGCCTGACGCTGTACGGTGTCGATGTCCACAGCGGCCGGACCCGGCACCAGACGACGCTGGAGGGGCCGCACTACGACGTCGAGAACATTGCGCAGAATTATCAACTGCCCATGGGGGCGCTGCCGGACGTCCTCCAGAGCGACGGGCGGCTTATCACTATGCGCCATCTCACGTTCAACGCGGCACTTAAGGAGCATAAGCTTGCCCCGAAGAAAGCCCCTCTGCGGATATCCGCCCAAAGCGGTTTGCTCGACGGCTCGTATTTCAAGCGCACACCGTGGTCCTATGGCCGGAGCGGCTACGCCCGGCTGCTCGTACACGATGAGGAGACGACCTACTGCGTTCGGATGTTTGATTCGCTGCGAGGTCTGGATCCGAACGTTTATTTTACGCCCGGTAAGAAAGGGTATTTATTATTTGCCTGTGACAAAGCGAACGGCCGGCAGACCTGGGCCGGCCGCATCCACGTGCGGATCAACGCGATGGTAGTCACTGAGAATCTTCTCTTCGTCGCCGGGCCGCCCGATGTGGTCGATCCGAACGATCCCCTTGGCGCTTTTGAGGGGCGAAAAGGGGGGATTCTCGCTGCGGTTGACCGGTCCGACGGAAAGAAGGTATGGGAATACACGCTCGATGCGCCGCCCGTCTATGACGGGCTGGCGGCGGCATCGGGCCGTCTTTATGTGGCGATGCGAAACGGCTGTGTGGTCTGCTTCGGTCCATAAGTTGGCCGTATGGCCCTGCGCCCATTCGGATGATGGACCGATGGAACGACGAGGGAGGCGGTCGGAATCGCGTAAAACGCAGATAATGGGTAATTTTCACTATATTTTAGTGGACTTGCGCACCTGGAGTGCGTAAAATGCTCTTTCGGCGTTTTGTTTGACGGCGTTGCCCTGGAGATTGTTGGTTGATGGAAGTCACGTGAGCGGCTATTATGGAGATTGAAAGTATGAAACGGAGATGCGTCGTTTCAGGGCTTCTTATCGTGTTTTGCCTTTTATCCCTGCAGTCGGGTTGCGGGGAAGGAGACGGGATCACGACCACGCCCGGCGCCAAACCGACGGGACCTTCGCCCAAAATAACTTTTGAAAAGCTGGACTATGATTTCGGTGAAGCGGGTGTGAACACAACAAGGACGAACGAGATTACATTCCAGAACACGGGCGAGGCCGTGCTGAAAATCACGAATGTCGAGGGGTGTTGCGGCGTCCAGGTCAAGCTCAGTACGCTGGAGCTTTCGCCCGGTGAGACCGGTAAAATGGAAGTGGAATGGAAGGCAAAATCTTACCCGACGACGATGCTCTGGCGGGTTACCGTCCACAGCAACGACAGAGAGAATCCCCGCCTTACCGTGAACATGAGGGCCACACTTGTACGGCGAATCGCCTGGGAGCCGGAGCGAATAAAGCTCTGCCTCAACGAAGAGAACGCCGGTTGTCCGAACATCAAAATCCGGAGCCTCGATGACCGGCCTTTTTCGATCACCGGGCTCAAGTCAACGGCCGAATGTATCACGGCCGCGTTTGACGCGTCGAAAGAAGCGAAGGAATTCGTTCTTGAACCGAAAGTGGATCCGGAAAAGATCCGGCAGAATTTGAAGGGGAGCCTGAGCCTTGATTTGAGTCATCCCGAAGGCCGTGAAATTTCGATTCTTTTCGATGTGGTGCCCAAGTACACGCTGACGCCGCAGTTGCTGATCGTTTTTGGGGCGGTGCCGGGCAAACCGATAACACGGAAAATCAAGGTGCTCAATAACTTTGGAACGCCCTCTGAAGTGGAATCGGTCCGCTCGAAAGGCGAAACCATCGCGGTAAAGATTCTCGGTCAGAAGGAGATTCCGTCCGGCTACGAGATCGAACTGGAAGTCACGCCGATGGCCCCGGCCGTCGAGGGCAAGACCATATACACGGACACATTCTCCCTTAACCTGAAAGGTGGCGAGGAGTTGTCCATAACCTGCAACGCCCATTATACGGCGAGCAGAGCGAAAACAAGAATGCAATCAGAGGCGACGTAAGGACCCTCAACGGTGATGAGGGTGAAAGGAAAAGGATAAAGCTCAGTGCCACCACGGAAGGTTCGGCGTAGGGATTGATTCGCTTTGGCATGGCAGGCAATGAGGCCGAAACGAGCGAATCGACGGAATGAAAAAAGCAGAACCTCCAGGGGCGTGGGTTTCCGCTCATGGGGATGTTTACCGGGACGCGCTTCCTGGCAAATGACGGTCGGAATCTTTCTATGAAAACCGGTATTTTTTACAGTAGTCCGTTCCCTGAGAACTTGATACAAAGAACTCCTTGGTTTTGGATAGGATGGCGAAAGGAGAAGTGGATTTGCAGAAAACGGCCGCGCAAGGATCTCACGGGGTCCGCAAGATAAGTCCTCATCGGGCGGTTGCAACGTGGATCGTGCCTGTACAACCTAACCTCTTTTGAAAGGAGTTGAAATGGATTGGGAAGCGATTTTGGGTGTTATAACAGCGTTTCTGGCGAAATACTGGCTTCAGGTTGTCGCCGCGATTATTATTTTCGTGGTGGGGCGCTGGTTGGCTAAGTTGATTTCAAACTTGGTGGCCAAAGCTTTAACCCGAGCGCACGTGGAGCCCACCCTAACGAATTTCGTCAAGAATTTGTGCCACATCGCATTATTCACGTTTGTTATCATCGCGGCCTTGAAAAAACTGGGCATCCCGATGACCGAGTTCACCGTTGTTGTCGGAGCGGCGGGTTTGGCGATCGGTTTTGCTTTGCAGGGTTCCCTGGCGAATTTTGCGGCGGGTGTAATGTTGATTATCTTTAAGCCATTCAAAGTGGGAGATTTCGTTGAGCTCGCTGGAAAGAAAGGAACAGTGCAAGAGATTCAGATTTTCAATACGATTTTGAATGCGCCGGATAATGTGCGCATCATTGTTCCCAATGGCCAGGTCACAGCGAGTAATATTATGAACTATACGGTCAACGGAACCCGGCGCGTGGATTTGGTCGTCGGCGTTTCCTATGAGGATGATCTGAAGAAGGCCAGAAAGGTCATCGAGGACGTTCTCGCCGGCGAAGATCGCATTCTTGCCGATCCCCCGGTGACTGTCGCGGTCTCGGAACTGGCGGACAGCAGCGTCAACTTTGTGGTCCGCCCATGGGTAAAAACAGTGGATTACTGGGATGTTTACTTTAATATCACAGAGGGCCTCAAGACGGCCCTCGATAAGAACGGCATTACGATCCCTTATCCACAAAGGGATATTCACATGAAAGGAGGTGTTTCTTAGCGACTGAAAGGATGAGTATTGCTGAGAGTTGTTTGGGTGTTGAATGCGCGCCGTCTCAGGCGCTGCAGATTTGTTGGAGAAGGTTTTTAGGTGAAAGGAAATGATCATGAAAAAGATACTATCGACCGTGGTTCTTGTGGCGGTATCCGCCTTGTTCGGCGGTTGCAGTTGTGAATCGTATTACGCGTGGAAGGAGATCGGACCGGTCCCCGAGGAAATAGCCCGCAAGGCCCACTGGTCAAAAGAATGCAAGGCCTGGGCGGCGCCCCTCCTGAAGAAACCCGGGGCGGCGCCGAAGCAGGCGGAGACCGTCGTTGCTCAGGCTGAGCCTCGCACGATTTCCAGGACGTTCCCTTCCCAGGGCGCCGTCCGGCTCGAAAAGACGACGCCGAAGGACGTCCAATTAGGGGATGTCTTTGATTATTCCATCAAGGTGACGAATTTAACGGGTATGCCGCTCGAGGACGTGGTGGTGGTGGAAAGCGTCCCCAACGGCTTCGATTTCACCGGTGCCACACCGTCGGCCAATAAAGACGGCGCTACGCTCAGGTGGTCGCTGGGGTCTTTGGGGCCGAATGCCAATGAAGAGATCAAAGTCTCCGGCGTGGCGACCAGTCCGGGCAGCCTCACCAGCCGGGCGACCGTCAATTACTCGGTTTCGGCGCGTGCGGACGTGAGGGTCCTTCAAGCGGTGCTCGACCTCTCAAAGACCGCCCCGGCCGAGGTGCTCCTCTGTGAGCCGGTTCCGGTAAAGTACGTGGTGAAAAACACCGGGAACTGTCCGGCCGAGAATGTCACCGTTGTGGAAGAGCTCCCGGATGGGCTGATGACCCAGGACGATAAGAAACGAGTTGCTTTCGATGCGGGGACCCTGGATCCCAATCAATTGAAGGAATTCTCGGCCGTTCTCAAGGCGACCCGGGCCGGCACGTATATCACCCGGGCCGTGGCCGCTTCGCCCGATGGTCTTAGCATCGAGTCCGAAGGGACGACAACCGCGGTTCGTCAGCCGGTCTTGTCCGTAACGAAGGCCGGCCCGGCGAAACAGTATATCGGGCGGTCTGTGACATATGAAATCACCGTGGCCAATTTGGGTGACGGCGCGGCGCAAAATGCGGTTTTGGAGGATGTTCTTCCACCGGGCGTTACGTCCATTAAGGTTTCGGAGGGCGGCGGAATCTCCGAGTCCAAAGCGATCTGGCGATTGGGAACGATACCTCCCAGTCACTATAAGAAAGTCAATATCACCTATTTGACGCAGGAGGCCGGCGAGCTGTCGAGTATGGCGACGGCGACGGCGCATTGCGCCTCAGAGGCGACGGCCAACGCTCAGACGGCGATCGTCGGCGTGCCGGCGATCCTTCTGGAGGTCGTCGATGTGGGCGATCCCGTCGAAGTGGGCGGTCAGGGCACCTATATCATTACGGCGACCAACCAGGGCTCCGCACCCGGGACGAATATTCAGATCGTTTGTGAGATTGAGGACAAGGTGACATGCGTATCCGCGGGCGGCGCGACCTCCGGTACGGCGGAGGGCAATACCATCACGTTTGCGCCGTTGACCAATCTTGCTCCGCGGACCAAAGCGATCTGGCGGGTCGTAACGCGGGCGGAGAAAGCCGGAGATGTGCTTTTCAAAGTTTCTATGACGACCGGGCAGTTTTCACGGGCTGTCGAGGAAACCGAATCGACGAATCTATACGAATAGGAACGTCGAGTATAGTGCGGCGCACTGTCCGGCGCAGTGCGCTGCTTGAGGGACCGGGGCGAATTGCGGTTCCCGTGGCGGATTGCCTGTACAATGCTTTGATGATGCGTTCGGAAAGGGTGGGCTTTTTAAAAAAGACTGGACATTATATATAAAAACAGGTATTTTTTTTAATCACGCGCTGCTTGTGGGGGCGCAGGATGTTCTCGACGGGTATAAAGGGAAAGGAGACTGCAATGCGTTATCGAGTATGGGTTGTCGCGGCGTGCCTGCTGTGGGTCGTTCAGACGGGCTACACGGATGAACTGCATTTGACGAACGGGGATCGCTTGACGGGCAAAGTCATCCGGCTTGTGGACGGGAAGATGCTCTTTGCATCCGACGTCGCGGGCGAGACGACGGTGGATGTGTCGAGCATCGAGACGTTCAATACGGTCGATCCCATCAAGGTGCATCTCAAGGACGGTACCAGTTTTAACCAAAAGGTGCTGAGTGCCGGGGCCGGACGGTTTTCGGTGGAAGGCAGCGAGGATTTGAAGGCCCAGGAATTTGTCGTGGGCGATATCGTCTCGATCAACCCTCCTCCCAAGCCGATCCCGAGGTGGACGGGTGATATTTCCGCCGGCCTGGCGTTGACGCGCGGCAATACGAAGACCGAGACGATCAGCGCCAGCCTCAATTTGATGAAGCGTACGGACAACGATCGTACAACGATCGGTATGGATTACGCCAAAGGCAAACAGGAAGACCGGACGACCGGCGATAAGGAAGTCATTGAAGACTGGTGGCGGGCGAAAGCAAAGTACGATTATTTTATCAGTAAGAAATTTTATACTTATGTGGACGGGCGGTACGAGAAAGACGCCATTGCCGACCTGGAACGACGAGTGATTGTCGGTGGCGGTGCCGGTTATCAGTGGATCGAATCGCCGGAGATGAACTTCTCGACGGAAGCCGGTATTGCTTCTGTCTATGAGAAGTACGATAACATGGGAGATGGCGAAAGTGAGTTGTCCGCCCAGCTCGGCTACCACTTCGATAAGCAGCTTACCAAGACCGTTAGTTTCACGAACGATCTGACCTATTATCCGAGCTTCGAGAAATTCTCCGATTACTTTCTGACGACCACCGCGGGACTTCGCGCCGACTTCACGGAGAAGATGTTTGCAACGTTCAAGGTGATCTTCAATTATGATGACACGCCGGCGATAGGCTCGTCCAGCACCGACGTCAAATACTTCCTGGGTGTCGGATACAGGTTCTAATCGCCAATGATGAAGCTGTTCAGACTCTTCCGTTTTATTCTGTTGGCGTTCGTGCTTGTCGTTGTTGTTGCCATGGTCGCCGTCGGTGTCTTCGCCCATCGTGCATTGAAGGTCGCTGTCGAGTCGGCGGGGACTCGGGCTTTGAATAAGGGCGTCGGTGTGGCCGATGTGGACCTTTCGTTTCTCAAGGGGCGGATTGGTCTGCAGGATCTGACTATTGATAATCCACCTGGCTACCAGCATGACAAGCTGCTCGAATTAAACCGGGTTGATATTCTGCTGAACGCCAGATCTTTGTTGGAAGACGTGGTGAACGTCACCAAGATCACCTTGGACGGCGGAAACGTGGTGATCGAGCAAAGAGGCGTCTCCGGCAATAATTTGCAGGATATTATCGAGAAGCTTCCCGAGGAGGATGCCGAGCCGACCGGCAAGAGACTTCACATCGACACCCTCGAAGTCACGAATGCAGAGGTGAAAGTCAAATTGCTGCCCATTCCCGGCAAGCTGGATACGCTCAGTTTCAAACTGGCTCCTATCAAGTTAACCGATCTGGGGGGTGAGAATGGTTTTGATTCCGCCGCCCTGACTCGCACGGTTTTGCTGGCCATCGCCGGTAAGATTGCCGAACAGGGAGCGGGTGTGCTGCCGGACGACATGGTCGGCCCGCTCGTATCGGAACTCGGTAAGATCGGAGCGCTGCCCGTCGCTTTGCTCAAGATGCTGGGGGCGGGTATGGATTTCGGCACGGGAGCCGGCCAGGGGATTAGTGAAGGCATTCTCAAAAGCGCCGAAGATATCGGTAAGGGAATTACGGAAGGGATGAAGGCTTTGTTGGGGCAAAGGAAGAAGGAAGATTGAATGAGACTGGGATTATCAAAGGAGGCATGTATGGAACGTCGGGACTTTTTGAAGTTGACGGTTGGCGTTGGGGCGTCACTATCGTTGCCGAGCGTTGTTTCGGCAGCCGGGGCCAAACGTAAGAAGCCCAACATCGTTTTGATCGTACTGGATGAGCTTGGCTACTACGAGCTTTCGTGTATGGGGCACCCTCTTCTGGAGACGCCGAACATCGACCGCCTTGCCAAAGAAGGGATGCGGTTCACGCAAATGCTCGCCGGAGCGCCGGTGTGCGCGCCGACGCGCTGCTGCCTGATGACGAGCAAGCACCTGGGCCATGCATCCGTTCGGCGGAATCCCGGGCAGGAGGCCCTTCGCTCCGATGACGTCACGGTTGCGGACGTGCTGCGCAAAGCGGGCTATGCGACCGGCGGCTTTGGCAAGTGGGGCTGCGGCGGACGCGGGACGACGGGCGTCCCGGAAAAGCACGGCTTCGACGTTTTCTTCGGTTATTATGACCAGGTCCATGCACACACTTACTTCCCAGCCTACCTCATTAAGAATAGTCAGGAAGTGCCGTTGAAGGGGAACACCGGCGCCCTCTATGAAGGCGAGACCTTTTCGCACCAGTTGATCTTTGAAGAAACGATGAAATTTATTCGTGACACTAAAGACGAGCCTTTCTTCTGCTATTGTCCCTGGACGCCGCCTCACGGAGTATGGGGTCTCCCGGAGGACGATCCGTCGTGGCAAAGGTATAAAGACAAACAATGGGACGCCGGTTACAGCATCAAAGACGATGAAGCTCAGCGATACGCGGCCATGGTCCATATGATCGACCGGCAGATTGGCTCCATTGTGGAATTGCTTAAAGAGCTGAAGGTCGATGACAATACGATCGTGATCGTCAGCGGGGATAACGGGGGCCATTTGTATTTTAAAAATGAAACGCATCCTCACGGATTCTTCGCTCCGAATGTCGATCCTGCGACCGGAAGGGTTTTCAAAGGCCAAAAGGGTCTGCTCTATGAGGGCGGCCTGCGCATTCCGTTCATTGCTCGTTGGCCGGGCAAAGTCAAGGCGGGCGCGCTGAGCGAGCATCTTGGCTACTTTCCGGACATGATGCCGACACTTGCGGAGCTGGCGGGCGTCACCTGCCCGGCGGATATCGATGGCATCTCTATCGTGCCGACGCTTCTTGGCCAAAGAGCTGCCGGACGCCCACAAAAGAACCACAAATATCTTTACTGGGAATTCAATGGACAAACCGCCGTTCGCTGTGGAAACTGGAAAGCTTACAAACCCAGAAGGGCCGAGTGGGAATTGTATGACTTGAGTAAAGATATCGAAGAGAAAAAGGATGTTGCAAAACAACATCCGGCTAAACTCGAGGAATTGATCGGATACGCCGAAGAGGCTCACGAGCCGCACGTTCCGGGCGACGTGCTGGATATGGCGCTGTGCATGAAGGACCATCAAAAGACGAAGAATCCCAAACCGTGGGAGCAGCGTCGAAGGTAGATCACGTGCGATCAGGAAAGGAGAAAGAATTATGAGGACCGTGTTGCATTGTGTTTTTTGTCTATTGGTTATTCTATCCGTTTGTGTGGTTCTGCATGCATCGGAGAAAACAGAGAAGAAACCGGAAATTCGCCAATATGTCGAAACGGATACCGGCCGCTGGCTCATTCATGATGTGAACCGCCCCGCCCCTCCGGTGGTCTCGCCCGGTATCGTGAGTACAAAGGCCCCGTCGGATGCGATCGTCCTTTTCGATGGAACGGATTTGGTGGAATGGACGGATCCGAACGGAAATCCAACGAAATGGGTCATGGGCGACGGCTATATGGAATGTGTCAAAGGCTCGGGCTACATTCAAAGCAGGCGTAAGTTCGGCTCATGCCAGTTGCATGTCGAGTTTGCCACGCCCGCTGTGGTCAAGGGAAACGGCCAGGGACGAGGCAACAGCGGCGTGTTCCTGATGGCGAACTATGAAGTTCAGGTTCTCGATTCCTACAACAATAAAACGTATCCCGACGGTCAGTGTGCGGCGTTGTACGGGCGGGCCGTTCCGCTGGTGAATGCCTCCCGGCCGCCGGGCCAGTGGCAGTCATACGACATCATTTTCCATCGTCCGGTTTTCAAAGGCAAAAAGGTCGTCAGGAAACCGACGTTCACCGTTCTTCACAATGGCGTCCTGGTCCAGGATCACGTCGAGCTCCAGGGTGGAACCGGCTGGAAGGGACCACACGCGATATCCGACTTCGTGCCGCATGAGGATCGTCTGCCGATTATGTTGCAGGATCATGGCAATCCGGTGAGGTATCGCAATATCTGGATTCGCGAGCTCGACGACTAAAGTCGAGCGCTTAGACGGTTTTATGTGGGGACATGGGGTCGTTGGAGAAAATGAGCCGTCGGTGAGACGTCCTGGTTGCCGTACTCGCTCGTTTTTCCCGCGTATTCCTTCCTGATTCCGTGGATGTGAAAGCTCATGAGCTTTGAGGGGGAAATGTCCGGGAGATC
>Ga0180432_10002027_pt1 | contig 30978 bp, 55 predicted proteins | sample SS_ome_10_FD_132414 | JGI IMG/M metagenome (GOLD analysis project Ga0180432, IMG submission 132414) | Hypersaline lake sediment archaeal communities from the Salton Sea, California, USA - SS_1_MS_2 metaG | ecosystem: Environmental > Aquatic > Non-marine Saline and Alkaline > Hypersaline >...
ACTTTGGTTGACTCTGGGGCTTCGAATCCTTCTAGTTGAGTAAAGTCTTTTGGCAAACTAGACGTTTCCCTACCTGTTTCTATTATTGATTGGGCTTCGGCCCTGGAGACTTTGGTTGACTCTTTTGGTACTTCTAGAAATTCTTTTGGGAATTTTGATATTGTTTCTTTTGCTGTCTCTGGTTTTAGTTCTACTGCTGATTGCAGCTCTTTGAATAATCCTTCTCTTGCATACACTTCTGCTGCACTAGTTTCAGATAGGACTTCTGTTGTTTTTCCTTGTTTTCCTACTTCGAAGATTGATTGGGCTTCGGCTTCACTAATTCCTACGTTCTCTTGCAACTCTCTGATTTCCCGTATCTCTGGTGTTTTTGGTTTTTCAAATGGTTCTTTTATGGTTGGTTTTGGTTCTGTTGTTTTTGGAAGTCCTCTAGCGAGTGCTATGGCCCCCTCTGCCAATAAAATAGTTCCTGCTCCCCTTCCTATTGCCTCTGGAAGAGAATATCCTCTTTCAAGCTCCTGCTGTGTTAGAGCTGCACTCAGAGCCACTGGTATTGCTGATCTTCCTGCTAATGAGATTGCTTGGCCTCCTATTGCTCTGGCTGCAGAGCTGGAAAGCAAAGTCTCTCCTATTATTGCACTTTCTCCAGCAACTGCTCCCCCAACTATCCCTCCTACTGCAGGAAGCAAAACTGAACCTGCAACTAGGAGAGTTTCTGTTGGATGTTTTCTTGTTAGGTCCATTGGGGCCCTGAACTTTTCCCATGAAGGCGAATGGAGGTCTGTTGCTGATTCTGGGTCTAGGAGGAGTTCCTTTGCTCCTTGTGATGCAGTTAAGAACATTTCTCCCGCTCTTGCTCCTCCTTTTGCTGCAAAATCAATATTTGTTTTGATTGCAAATTCCATAGTTTCTAGGGCTTCGTCTGGGATATGATCAACAAAAGGAGATGCCATAGTTCCGATTCCTGGTGCTAGGCCCATGCCCGCTTTTAATTGTTCTTTTGACACTACTTGGCGATCTTCCCATCCTTCCCCCCAGCCCGATTCTATCACATCATCTATCTGTTTGTCCCATCCTGAGATCCGTGTTTCTAATTTCGATAGTTCGGTGTCTGAGGGGAGGTTGTTGAGAGTTGATGTTGCTTGGTGTTTTAGACCTGGGTCCTGCGCCACCAACTCAGTTTCACTGGATACAAAGGTCAAAAGACCTTTATCGTAATCGTAAAATAACTTATCTCCTTCTCTAACTAGTTCTACTCCTGTTTCGAATGATTCTCCCTCTCCTGTTTCTGTTGCTCTGGCAGTTAGTATTTCTGTTCCAACATCTTGTCTTAGGGCCTCTAGTTCCGGGGCATAGGCAGTTAAAAATGCTTCTTTTTGGCTTTCTGTGAGTTCTGCGAATGCTTTTGTTTCTCCGCTTGAGAGACCGATTTCTACTTCCATTTCATCTGTGGTTCCTATTGATGAAACGTAGTTTCCTCCAAATTCCTTAGACATCAGATATTCTTTTTCGTTTAGCGGTTTGTCTGTGAAAACATACCCCCTCTCTGTTGGCTCCAATTCTGAATAACTGAATATGTCTGAATAATAATCTACTGCTCTTCCTAGAACTGGAGCAAAGCTGTCTGATACTCCTTCTAGAATGGATACTTGATAGCCCCCACCTGGAGCTCTTGATAATTGAAGATAATCTCCATATTCTGATTCAAGTTGTGATGCGAAGGGAAGTGCGCCTTTTAATCTTGCTTCTCTTTCAACTTCTGCAGCATACCACTCTGCATATGGTTTTGCTTCTTCTGGAATGTTCACACTTATTCCGGCTTCCTTAACCCTCTGATAATCTGCTGTTTTTAAGAGATCTGCTTCCTTCCCATCTATGAAGATTTTATTGGTTTCGTGAGATGCATATACTCCTTTTTTTTCTTCAGATAGAACTTCTCCTTCCGGGGTGAAGGTTACTCTCTCTTTTCCTCTTGGTCCAGCATATTCTTTTGTTTGTTGAATTTGAGTGACTTCACCCCCTTTAGTCACCATTGCTGAAACATTTGAAAATAGAACTTCTCCTGTGGCGCGGCTTGTTATTGTTTTTGCTTTTGGATTGAATTTTATGTTTTTTTCCTGCAGGCCCTCTGGCTTGTCTTGAACTGCTGGAACAGTTGTTTCTTTAGATGGTTGGGTTTGTTTTGTTTTTGTTATTTTGATTTTGGGTTTGCTTGAGGATTCCACGTCTTTTGTTGAAATGTCTTTTGTTGTGGTTATTGTTTTTCCAGAAGGCGCATTCTGGCCAGAAACAGTTTTTGTTCTTGTACCTCCAGAATATTTGTAGATTATAGCCACACAATTAAATCAATGGGAAAATATATAAGTGTTGGGTTTTTTTAAAAAAATGAGAGCGGGCAGTATGGCCTCTGCCCGTCCCTTACTCTTTCATCTGGGATTTAGCTAAAGTTACTTTGTTCACAAACTTTATTAACTTATTGTATGGTTCATCGGTAATGAGGGCACATATTTGTTTTTTTCTGGTATTTCCTCACATTCCCAGGCTAGGGTTGTTCCATCCTGTGTTGGCCAGCATTTTAGATAGTTCTGGCTCTCTGGGACATAAATTCCCTCTTCACACATATATGCTGCAAAATGCAGTGTGTTGAGCTGTGTGGTTGCCCCCTCATTCCAGGCGATTGCAAAAATTGCACACACCAAACAGATTATCGCAGTCCTCTTGAGTGGGATTTTAAGTGGTCCCATCTCAAATACAAATTCCTTTTCAATCTTTTCCGAAGAAACTTCTCGTAGCCTCATCATCTAATTCACCTATTTTTGCTGCTAGTTTTTTAACTGTTTTTGCGTCTTTTACAGAGATCCGATATTTTGCTCGGATAAGATCATCATCTAGTTTTAATTCTCCGTCTTTTCCTTTTTGCGAGAAAAATTCTTTGTGATCTAGTGCGAATTTTGCCATCTCATCAAAATCAGGCACTTCTTTGATTTTTTTAATTCCTGCCTTGGTAACGTCCTCATAGATTGATTGCAAGAGCCTGGGTTTCATTTCCAGCTCTATTCCCTTATAGATCTCTTCTACTTCGTCTGGGGGTTTGGTGTATTGGATGGCATTCAAGGTTACTGTTTCCCCATAAAGTCTTATCTTTGGTTTTTTATAAAAAGTTTTTCCGGAAATTGGATTGTGGTTGAGATAGTAGGGAATCATGGTTGCATGGCTTTCCCCGGACCTAACACACTTGACATATAAATGGGCCTGTTTTCTTACTCCTGATAAGATAAGATCTTTATTAGTAGAAATAAAAACTATTGTAGGGTGAAGGTATCCAATTACTGTGAGGGCCTTAATGATGGCCTTCTGCATTTTCTCAAACCAGTCCCCGGCATTTAGAGATGCTCCTGCTTCATCTACAATAATAAATGGACACTGCTCTCCGTTTTCCTGGATGTCCCGGATCACCCGATGGAGTTCTTCTGCACTAGATACGATTCTTTCTTTCATTTTGGCTTTAAACACTGGACTCAGGATGCAGCCGATTGTGGCCCATAGTCTGGATTTTCCGCTTCTGTGCCTTCCATCCACAGTTATTAAAAGAGATAGTCCTTTCTTATGGGTTTCATCGTATAGAGACTTTATGAAGGCCAGGGCCACCATTACTCTGGGACCAAAGCCGTGTTCTTCCAGGTCCCCCCCTGGAGTATATGGAGAATGCACATAATACTCTAAGTCCCATTTTGGAAAGTGTTTTCTTCTTGGGATTGTATCTCCTACTGTTGTTGGGTTTTTCTGTTTTGCAGCAACATTGATTTCTGCACCCCCCTCCCCTGAAAATATCGAGAAGCCTTCTAGAGACAATTCTTCGTTCATTCGTTCATGCTCCTTGCCATCTCTGTTGTGATGTCCCTCCTCCCCTTAACCAGTTTTTGCACAGTCTCTAAATCTATGGTCGTCCAATCGATAAGCCCTTCCTCTTTTATGCTCACTAATTTGGCTCGCCCAAAAGCATAGAAAACCGAAGCCTGATGCGCTTCCACAAAATTCCGCATAAGTTCCTCAACTTCTTTTTTTCTTGTACCTTCCGCATATTCACTATCCAGCTCTATAGCTTGTTTGGCAATGTGAAATTTTTTCCAGTCTGACTCTAAGGCTTTGCGCTCCTTCCTTCTAATAAAGGGGAGTATCCTAAAGAATACGAATCTAAAATAAACAAAATATCTATACCAATCCTTTCTAGCCTCTGCTTCGTTCATCGCCATTAGTCGATTATTAATTAACCATTCAAAATCTTGTTTTTCGGTGTGGGCTATTCCTTCCCCTCCTATACTCATGTGTTGCTTTCTCCCTTTCATTATTTAAATTATTCTGTTTGAGTTTTGGGAAATAATTTATTTTTCTTAGAGGTGGCGCGGTTATTACTCATATGCGTGTTCTATTTCTTATTAATAAATATAGGGACTATGTATAATGTGTTATGGGAAGGGTTGGGGCTTTTTTCCCAAAATGCGCCCTTTTGGGAAGGGCGGGGTTTTGGTGCGGATGGGTACTTTTTAGCCCCCCCCTTGTTTCCAGAGGGAGGCAGGAGGGGGGGACGTCCCCCCCTTTTTTCACCCCCTCCCCTTTCGTTTTTTCATTTTTTTGTTTTTTCGTTTTTTGCAAAAAGTATTTAAATAGAAAAACCAAAAGCTTTTTAAAAGCGGGAATGGTTGACCGACTAAACCTTTAGGTTTGACCTAAACCTTTTTAAAGGTTGACTGCGTAATATGATTGTGCGAAAAGCACGAAACCGAAAAGGTGTTAAAAATGAAAAATGAAACAAACGAAAATAGAAACGGGAAATGTCCAATGTGTGGTCAGCGCAAATGCTGGGTTTTTTGTCCAACTAAAAAGCAGGTGCTTTAATATGGGTTATTCTGTTAATATAGATTGGTTAGAAGAATTTAAGAATCCTGATAAATGGATTAATCATGGTCGCAATGCTTTGGAAAATGCATGCAAGCACACTGACCAATGCGGAGACGGAGAAGAGACAAATGTTAGGTACTCTCGGTATTGTGAAAAATGCGGGGTCTGTGAAGATTCGGCAGAGCCTATGATGAACTACGCCTACCCGTTGCATTATCTACCTGATGAAGACAAAATTTTAAAGGTCGTTCAAGAGACAAATTTAACTGTGATGGAAAACGACGAAAACGGGGATTGCTTCTTGGTTTTGTGCGGGGGGGGCAGGGAAAAACAGATTTACTTAAAGCGGTGGCTGAAGGTAAAGATGTTCAAATCGGGGAATACTTCGAAGGAGACAGAGCCGAGGTGCTATAGATGGAATATGAAAAGATTGTTTGCCCTAAGTGTGGCTCGGACAGATTCATGCGTATAGAGAGTGAGAAGGTTAACTTGTCTCTGGATGAATATGGAGACTTGGAAGCTAGCGAAGAGGAATACTACGATGTAGAATACCAATGCACAAATTGTGATTATTGGCTAGACTCCTCAGATTATTTGCACGTTGAAGAATCGAGCAAAAAGGAAGAGTGTAAGCTCTGCGGTATGGTCGGTTTGAGGACTACCCTTAAACAAAAACACAGCCAACTTGTTGAGGTTAAATTTAACTGCCCGAATCTTGATTGTGGAAACCATAAGGAGGGGGTCTAAAATGACTGATAAAGTGAAATTAAAGGAAGTATATAAAACTGATGACTTGCCGGATAGTGCGATTATAATAACTGATGATACCCCGAAGTGGAAGAGGTCTGCTTTACTGCGGGCGCACACTAAAGGGAGGTATGTTATCTATACTCAAATAGACGGAGATTCTGGAGAGGTTGTTTATGTTAGGGGCTGGCACTTAGTGAATAGAACTGGGGTTTATGCTCTGCTTTGTTCTGAGGTAGAGGGAAGAAAAAATAATGGGAAGGTGTGCCCTGAGTGCAATGCTGATTTAAGCGAGGGCTTAACTGCGGAGAGTGTGGCTACTACTCGCTACACTGGAAATAGTGAATACGAAGATTACCCTACACTAGAGGATAACATGTCGTTTTCTTGTCCCATATGTGGAACTGTCTTAACGGACTCTGAGGAAGAAGCCGACGAATTTATTAGGGGTGATTAATGTGGGTGCTACAATATACACAGTCGAACATAGAGACATAACATATCCTGAATTGGATTTTTACAGGTCTAATAATAGGGTGATGTTCTGGGAGATTCTAATAGAAGCTTTTGAGTATGCGAGCGGGGAGAGCGGAACATATGTTTATCTCCCTCCCAAAAGGCAAGCAGTAGCAGAGGCTAATAGAAATTCTTTTCCAGAGTGGGCACTCCAAAAGTTAGAAAAGTTTGGGGATACCTATGGATGGGATAAGAATTATTTTATCGGGTGATTACTATGGCAAAAAATGAAAAAACGAAAGAAGAACTAGAGGGATGTTTGATTAATGCAGAGCGTAAGCTTGGGGACCTGGAAGAGGAAAATGGAGAACTGCGAGATGAACTGCACTCCATGATTAATCTACTAGAGGTTGCAAGCGATAAGTTTAGGGAGCTGGCAGAAGACTTAGATGATGAGGCGCAAGACATGCATAAGAAGCTTAAGAAGAAGGTGAACTAGATGGCAGAATTTCTAAATGGACAAAAGATTGTTTCCTTGAATATCTCTGGGGGACTCTACACCAATAACCTTATTGACGTTGTAGATGATGAAGGAAATAAGTATAAATTGGATGTTGGGGAATTTACTAAGATTCTTAATGACTTGGAATTTTCTAAAGAAAAGAAAAGGGTTCACACCTATTTGACTTTGGAGGTGGCATAGATGGAACAAATTACTATCGATACCTACTCTTTTGATGAGTTGAGCGAGAAGGTGCAGGAGAGAGTAATAGCGGAGTATGATACCTCAGATGATGCAGACATTTTTCTTGAGAGTTCTACTGACCAAATGAGGGAGAAAATTTGGGGTGCTGGATTCTCTAATGTGAGGTTGTATTATTCGTTATCTTACTCTCAGGGAGACGGGTTTTCTTTTACTGCCCGAATCGAGGACCTGGAGAAGTTTTTGCGGAAACATAAGCTCCTTACTAAATATCGGAAGGTAGTGAGAGCAGGGGGGGAATTTTCAGTTGTTAAGTCTCGCCATCAATACCAACATAAATATACTGTGGATGTGGCTTATACTCTAGAGGATTGCAAGGGTTCTGAATTAGCAGAAGAATTGGTTAAAGAGATTACTGCAATTGTGCATTCTCTTTGTGATGAATGTGAGAAGATGGGGTATGACGCCATCGAATATGCTTGTTCTAGAGAAGCTATCATGGATGCAATTAGGGGACATCAATTGCGCTTTACTAAGGAGGGGGGGACTTCCTATTATATATGAGGTGTGGTCTATGGAAGAAGCTAAGAAGCTAACTAAAAAAAGAATTGATGTCGCCGTTCAATGTGCCTCCGATGCTTTTTGGGAGGAGATTGGTTTGCAATTTCCGGAAATTAAATTTGGGGATTTTGACCCGAAACATGCACAGCAAGTGCATCACGCTATGGAGAAGGCGGTAAGGAGATGGGTGCAACATAATCACCCTGAAGGTTCACAGTTGCAGGTATGTTCTTCTAGTAGTGGAAGGAAAAGGTATCCTCCTGTTGCAAGGCAGGAGGCAGGAAATGTTTCTCCTGTCATTCTACCTGAACCCACATATTCTAAGAAGCCTATACCTGTCTCTGCTGTTCTCAGTGATATTTTTGGAGAGGACTTTGGGATTGTTCCTACTGAGTATCTTAAAGATATTTCTGAGTGTGAAGATAGCCTGGAAGAAATACAGGAGGCTCTCTCTGGCCAGGGGCTTATTATGAAAATTAGCTCTATTAGAGATGCTGTTCTAGAGACTATTGTGGAGCGTGGATAGAATGAAAATGGTCTCATATGAAAGAATTTTCCGTGTCTTTCTTTCAGTTGGTTTCGCAACAGCGGTGACACTGATTGTTATGACAGTTCTATCTCCACATAATGTAGAACAAATACTTGTGTTTGGACTCGGGGCGTTTGCAGTAAATTTATTTTATGTGCTCATTCTCTCTGATGGTGATTAATATGGCAGTAAGAAAGAAAAGGAAGAAAACCGCGTTTGAAGAGCACATAGACGAAAATGGAGATATGGAACTTTCTGTTCTCAGAGATGTGGCTAGAGACGAAGTGGTGGAAATTATGAGTGAAAATCAAGGAAATGTTGGGAAGATTCTCAATGGGATATGGAAGGGGATTGGAATTTTGTTTCTCTTGTTCCTGTTGTTTTCTTCTGTGGCGGTTATAAACGCCGGAGAGGTAGGGGTTCTCCTACAGTTTGGAGAAGTTCAAGGCGTGCTTCATCCTGGGATTCATTTTATTGTTCCTTTTATGAATAATGTAAATGAAATGAGTACTCAGATTGAGAAGTATGAGACTGATGCTTCTGCAGCATCTAAAGACTTGCAGATTGTTAGTTCTACTATTGCGGTGAACTACAGAATAGAGAAAAAGGATGATGGCTCTATCCTTACTCTGTTTGAAAACTTTAGGGGAGGCCATGAAGCAAGATTGATTCAGCCTATGGTGCAGGAAGCAGTTAAAGCATCTACAGCACAGTACACAGCCGAGGAGCTTATTACTAAGAGGACTGAGGTTAAGTCTGTAATATCTAGTCAGCTAAAAGAAAAACTGTCCATCTATGGGATTTCTGTGGAAGAGGTTGCCATTACTAACTTCGATTTTTCAGAGGAGTTTAACAATGCAATTGAATCTAAGGTTGCTGCAGAACAGCAAAAACTTGAGATGCAGATTGAACTCGATCAGAAAAAGATTGAGGTTCAGAAGATGATTGCAGAAGCTAACGCGTCTGCAGAGAGTGCTGTTCTAGAAGCAAATGGAGATGCGCAGGCTACTTTAATCCGTGCGTCTGCAGAAGCCCAGGCAATTCAAAAGGTGAGTGATTCCTTAACTGAAGCACAGAACAATGAAGGCTACCTAACATGGGCTTATATCGCCAAATGGGATGGAGAGATGCCTACTGTGTTGGGGGACTCTGATTTGATGATTGAGATGGGAGAGCTGGAAGACTCTGGAGAGGGGGATGATTGAACATGGAGACTTATGAAGTGTTAACAATATTTGCCTGTCTAATGGCGTTCGTTGTAGGTATTATAATGGGCGGTACTAGTGTCTGTACCTCACATTGTGATGCGGTTTGTGGATGTGAATCTACTTGTGCTTCTTTAGGAATGGAGCATTATAGTAGTGGCTCTGAGGACTGTTGGTGTCTGAATAAAGATGGGGAACCTATAACGGTTCCTGTTAGAGGAGGTGATTAGGATGGATGAGTCGGATAAACGACTTGTCTTCTCCTTGGGGGCTTTGTTTGTGATAGCGGGCGTCAATCTCTTCGGAGCCATCACTCTTTTAGATTGGGTACAGGAGGATACCTCTGAGAGAATTGTTTCTCTTTGTATGGACAGTTGCGAGGTTCTTTCGTTGGACTACTATACTGCAGAGGGGAGGAAATGTTATTGTGTTGGAACAGATGGGATTCCGGCTCAGATTCCTCTGAAAAATAGGTGAATGGTATGATAGGCAAGCTTATGTTTATCGGCCTTCTTTTTATTTTTCTTGTTCTCTGGTTAGTGCCTTCTGAAGAGATAGGGGGCCAGGTTAAGAGTATGCGTATGATGGGTTCGCCGGAGTATGCAGAGGCTGTGGAGCGAGGGTTGCCTAATGAGCAATACCTGGAAGAGGATATTGATTGTGAGAACAAATGCGATATTATGAATGGAACGCACTCACTGGTTGTTGAGAAGTTTGTTTTATTCAATAAAATCTCTTGCTACTGTGTGTCTGCAGAGGGTTCAGATAAAATATGGTGAAAACTATGGAAGAATATTATAAAAATTTGAGTGAAGCAGAGCTGGAGTTTAAGCGTCATGATGCTTATACTTCGCTGCAGGCTTCCTTTGGAAGGAATAATAAAGTCTGGGAAAGGATTGAGGAATTGATGGCCTTGGAGCATGAGGCCGGGCGACGGGTGAATCCGAATGAGTGAAGCAGAGCTGGAGGTTGGATTTGGTAAGATAATTCTTCGGGGGTTTCTGCTGTGTCTTCTCATCGTTCCACTTGTGATTTTTTATAGTGGCCATTATGAGGAGCTGAAGTATGACCCTGGCGTATCTTCTGCTGGTAGTGCGGTTATGTACACAGTTACTAGTCCCTGTGCTTATGGCCTGGCAGATGTTCCGCTCTATTCATTGGATGGGATCAATTCAGAAATACATGGTTCAGGGGAATACTCTGGCTCTTCATCCATGAGCGGGAGTTTCTTCCTGGGGATGGGGTCTGTTCGCGGGTCTGGCTCTGAGTCCGGGAGCTTTGAGATTGACCAGGAACCATATTATTACTTCTATGTTCGGGAACATCATAGTGGATATATTTTGAAGTCTTTGCCTGCTAAGAGCACTTTTATTATAGAGAGTGATGAGATTGCTCCGATTCTCCGCAATATTGGTGTAACTGATAGTAGGGAGCCAGTTTGGGGTGGGGTGTATAGTGAGTCTCCTGCAGAATTAAATCTAAGATATTGTCTGGAAAGTAAAACGTTTGAGATTTGGGATGGCAATCTTTCTCAGATTATAAAATATGAAAAAGGAAAAAACTATCTTATTGTTCCAAAAGGAACGATCATACAAAAATATGAGGTGAACTAGAAATGAATTTGCTTAGTAAAATTCCCTTGGATCAACTGCGCGCCTTGATTCGTGCAGGTGCTTTTGGGGCTTCTGTTGGTTGGATGTTGTTGTGCTTGATGCTTGGGCTTTATCCCTGGCCTCTCCTAGTTGGGGTTTTTGCAGGTTATTCTTTGTATGTGGTTATGGAAGCTGCCCTAGATTGGAAAGAGAAAAGTAAAAAGAAAACTCTGTATTGTCCAATGTGTGGGGGTGTGGCTACTAAGAAGGTCGATTATGTTTGGTGTCCTTTTTGTGAAGCATTCCTTCATGTTACTTATTCGAACTGGGATGAGGTTCCAGATGAAATTAAAAAGATCCAGGCAGACCTACAGAGAGAGAAGGAGGGAAAGGGATGAATAAGGCACTTGGAAAACCACTTCCAAAAATTAGAAGATTGGATACTCCTGAAGGAGTTTCTTGGCAAGAACGAGATAAGTTTTTGCGCACTGTCATTCTTGAGTTGGCTGAGAGTGATGAAGAGATTTCAGAGAAACTTTTTGAATTTGCAGAAGTTCCTACTCTGTGTGGAGACGTTAGAGTTTTTTTGGTTGCTTGTAGTGCTTTGTTATCTAAAAGGGCTGAAAATGCCAAAATAAGTGCTGGGGAATTACCTCCTAGAGAGAAACCAAAATGCCTGAACTGCAATAAGGATGAAGGATTAACAGAAGTAAATGTGTGCGGAAAACACAAATTCCATTTCTGTTTTAACTGTCTAACTCATTTCAAATCTTTTGTAGATGAAACAGTCAAACAAGCCGGAGGGTGTGAAGAATGAGGAGTATGCAAGAGCTGGCTGCTCATGTTGAAGAGGTTTCAGAAGCTACAGATGCAGATCCTCAGTATGTAAAGGGCTACATACTGGGCCTGGGTTTTGGTGCTGGGGTTTCTAGCAGCTTCATAAAACTTAAAAGGTTTGATGAGATTTGCAATAGCCTCCTGGTGCATGAGATACGGCATGTTGTTTCCTTCCCTAATAAGAATATTCATCACAAATTTAGAGAAGGATACATAGAAGGGCTTTCCTGGGCTCTTTCTACAAAAGACGAGGAGTTGTGAGGTAGTGGAATAGTGGAAACATACCCCCTCTCCCTATTATGGTAAAAGGTGTAAAATATGCAAATATCAACTAAAATATCTGACGAAGCATACAAGCTTCTTGCAGAAGAAGAGACTAAAAGAAAACTGGCTAAACAAAAGGACCATAGAAAAGGCCATATTGTTGACCAGGCTATTATTTCATTCCTCAAAAAGGAATGATCTTTTTTTATTTTTATTAATGCGGGGACCCGGCGGGAAAGACGCCAAAGTGCGTGTGCCACCTTGGGGGTATCTCTTTCCCGGTCCGGGCCTGTGGGTTTCTCTTTTCCAAAGAATGTTCTCCCTCCTCTCTTTAATACTTTTCCATTTTTTCCTGCATCTTCTTTAGGGTTTTGAGAGTTTCGCTCTGCACTTCCTTTTGGGATTGCTGCACATCGATGTGCAAGTCCAGGTTTTCAGAATATTTTACAAGCCCCTTTTCCAACCTCTCAAAGGTTTTTTCCAGAATTTGATTCTTTTTCTCCAGGTTTTCTATTTTAGTAGGAGTTTCGAGAATTAGTTTTTCTAGTCCTTTTGCTACCTGGAAGCCTGTGACATCCTCTCCATTGCCTGTATGTTCAATCTTTCCTGGATGCGAGGTTTGACAGATGTGTGAACCTAGAACTTCTTTTATTTCTTCTTGGTGAGCTTCAAATACTGGTTTGAGTGTTTCATTGACTCCTTCCTGTTCAACTACATGGTGAGAGCTCATAATCTCCTCAACATTCCCCTGCAGTTGGATCTTTCTTTCTTTGGCAAATTGCAGCAATGCCATTCTCGCCTTGGTTACTGCCTCAATCCTCTGATGAGGTGTGAGTTTGCCTGTTGGCCTATGAATCCATACATTCAGTTTGTTTTTGAAAGTGATCACTGTTAGGTTCTCAAAAGAAAATGATGCCTGATGTGCTGTGCGGTATCTTCCAAAAGGTTTGATGTTGTCGGCCCCCTCGATTGGTTGGCTTCCTTTGTAAGAGATTGAGAATCTCCATCTGTGTGAGGAATGTATTAGATTTCTTTGTTTGGTTGGAGGAAGTCTATGATCCATTTGTGCCATACATAGACTGGGCTTCATCTTCGTCGGTGGGGCATCATAGAAACACCAAAGCTGTTCTTTGCGCACAGTTTTGATAAATTCGGGCAGTGATTTTAGTTGTTTTTGCAATGTCTGCCTGCTTGTTTTTTTATTAGTTTTAAGACGATATTCCCGCATTAATTCTTTGCATGTGAATTTGCGGGATTTGTTGTTCAAAAGTTTGGAAATGAGAAACTCTTGCCAGGGCGTATATTGCAAGCAATTGCGCCCTCCCGGTTGCATTCTCTTCTGTTCGGCAGTTTTTTTGATCATAGAATATCCTTATTTCTCAAAAACTATTTAAGTCTTTCTTTTTAGTTTCAACAAGCTTTTTAAATCCTTTGGTTCTAATCTAATATTATGGAAGCAAAAACGATTAGATTTGAGCATCCCTATGTCAAGCTTGGGTGTGAGCCCCTCTTCATGTTTGGCCCGGATGTGTTCTGTGATGGGGACCGGGCACAGCTTATTGCGGTGCAGAAATGTAACGTAAAGGATCTTTCCGAAGGATTGGTTGAGTATGACACCTCATATTATACTAAGAATGGAAAGCTTGCATATTATCCTCTTCCAAAAGGAGACGTGATACTGTTGGTCTTTGCTTCGTTTGGCATAACTGCTGCAGAGACCCGGCTCTTTACTACGATTCGTTCGGTTAAAAGTTCCTGGGGAGCAGACAAACTTGAGTATTATAATAGTCTCCTATTCCAGGAGTTTGTAATTAAGATAAAACCAGAGGGAAAAACATGGAAAAAGAAATCAAACAGAAAGTAATTCAGTGTACTTGCGAGAGGTGTGGGTACTCTTGGGTTCCAAAGAAACAGGGAAAGGAATATGTAACTCCTATGCATTGTGCAAAGTGCAATAATCCATATTGGAATAGGCCCAGAAAGAACAAGAGGCGTGTTGATGGTTAGGCAAACTTCAATTAAAGCATATATGGAACTTAGGAAAGAGGGGAAGCTCGGTGCTAGGCAAATGGAGGTCTTGAAAGCCTTTGTGGAGCATGGTGCTGCAACAGACTTAGAAATGGCCAGGAAACTGCATTATGGTGATGCTAACCGCCTCAGACCGCGTAGGAACGAGTTGGTTGCAAAGGGATACCTGGAAGAGGTTGGAAAACGAAAGTGTTCTGTGAGTAAAAGGCTGGCCTATGTGTGGAGTGTGAAATAATGAGATTGAACTGTGCATTTAGAGATAGCTCTACTATGAAGGGGAAGTTTGAGGCCCCTGAAAAATGTAAGGAAGTGAATTGTATTGGGATGTTTAAAATAAGGCCCAGGCAGGAAAAACAGTTTAAGAAAACGTTTCCTTGTTTCCTTCCTGATGTTGAATCTATAATGAAGATGAAAATGTAATGGGGCGTATCTATGAATAACTTTGAGAAGTGGTTGGATACTAAAGATAGTGTTTCCAGAAGACTCTTTGTACTTTTTGGAGCTGGAATGTTTATTGTAGGGTTAATATTCGCAATGGCATTCCTAGTACCGGAATCTACAACAGAATATAGATATGTGGAATACTGTGATGAAGGGAGCTCTCCCACTTCTGGAGAGGTGCAAGAATATACGGTCGGTGAAGCGATTGAAGAGTTTCAAACAATAGAGTTACCCCTCTTCGTATGGGGGCTGTTGTTATTGGCGTTGGTGTTAAAATGAATCCTCCCGTTCTCTCTGCGATATGCATCCTTATACTCGCCCTATGTATGGTTGGGGGAATACTCGTGTTAAAGGAAGTGTTCGAAGGAGACATTCTACCATATATCATCGGTTTTTGGTGGGGCATTGTTATGGATAGAATAGTTTCTAAACGGATCGTGGATGGTGTGTTGTACTTTAATACGTCAAAGAAGGAGGGGGACTAATGGAAATTTCTATATTAAAATTAAAATTATTACTTCTAGGAATAGCACTTATCATAATGAGTTTCCTTAATTTATGGTGTATTAGTCCCTTTCCTTCTTCCTTTGGAATGTTCGTGTTTGGGACATATTTATTGTTAACAGCCGGAGGTGAGGACTAATGAAGAGCCTAAAGAAAATTGAAGTGAAAATACAGGGAATAGACATAGAAGAAACTGAGAAGAAGGACATTCCCATCTTTACTGTTGATTCTGAGATACAGAAGGGTTGGCTCGTGGGCTTGGGGATGGCTAAAGCATGGAAGAAGGCTCTTACAAAAGAAGCGTTTGTTGTTAGAATGGGAAATGAAATAGAGGTTGTTCTATTTGAGCCTAAAACCCCCTACGAGCAGGGAATCAAAGAAGCCTTAGAATGGGTGCTGGAGGGAGATTGAAGATGAATAAGTGTTCCGAAGGAAAAGATATTTGGAATTGGAAAAATCTCAGAGAGAAGACGAAAAAGAAAGGTGTATCAATGAACGCAACACAAAACCCAACAGGGAAAAAAGCAAAAAGGATAGCCGAGGAAACCTCAAAACAAATACCCAAACAGTTAGAGGACAATAAAAAGGCATTTCGGTATTTAGGAGGGAAAGGAGAGCCGAGTTATGAAGAATTAAAGGAAAGATTTGAGAAGGTATATGCTAAGCTTCCAGCTTTTGAAAAAAGCCAAATAATCTACGTTGTTCCTTCTATTTGTGGATACAACCCATTAACCTATACTTGGAAACAAATTAATGAAATGAAGGACTGTAAAGGAAAGCAAGAAGCACTTAAATCTCTTGCTAAAATGAAGGTGATTTAGATGGAAAAGGAGCCACAATTAAAGAAAAACCCAGAAAACGATAATAAGAAATCTGTTAGTAAAACCAGCGATAATAAGCCGAGTATGGAGCAGATTGAGGCGATACTACAAGCCCGTGCTTACAAATACACAAGAGAATTTACAGATTGTTCTTTGTGTGGATTGTTTCGGGGTGATTTATTACATTTAATACGGTGTGGATGGTTAGCATGTCAGGAAGCAGAGCGTAAGAAAGTAGAAGAACCAATAAGTTGTGTTGAATGGGAACAGGAAATTCTAAGATTGAAACAAGATAAAAAAGATATGGAACGGTGGTTAGAAGCAGAATATAAGAAAGTAGACACATTAGAAGCAGAAATAGCCTCGCTGAAGAAGAAGTTATCAGGATGTAAGAAAGCGGTAATAGCAAATATGGAACTGGTTGATGAGAGGGAAAACCAACTCGCCTCCGAGAAGAAGCTACGAGAACATTGTATTGATTGGACACTTTTACCTCTAATAGATGAGTGGTATTGCCAAGTAGGTCAGATATTTTGGAAGGATAGTAGAAAAGAAAAGCGAATTGCGGAACTAAGATACTACTTAGAAGGAAGAATAAAGGAACTCCGAGAGGGAGTGAAGGGGGGAAAGGGATGAGTATTATAGAATTAGTTGTGGGTGTTGGAGCAATAGTTGGGTTAATAATAGGGATTTCTTTTCTGGGAGTGTTTCTCTTCCATTTTAGGAGAATAAGAAAGTTAGAAGGTAAGGAGCGTGAGGACTAATGATATTTGGACAAGTTGTTTGCTGTACTAATTGCGGTGTTGTTTATTTCAAAAGAGAGGGCAAGGAGTTTTCTAAACCATGTCCTTTTTGTAAGTGTGAGGATTTTGGCGTTATCAGGAACACTTCTCCAAAACCAAAGGAGTGTAAATCCAAACTAGACATTGATATTTCAATGGAGGATATGTTGAGGTATTTGAACAATATGTGGAATAAATTGGAGGCAAAATTATGAGCGAAGAAGAACACGCACTCATGCCCCTCAAAATGTGGTTAGACAAGCAATGCCTGAGCACCCTAAAGAAAGTAAATAAAATGGAGGTCAGAGTCCACGATATTCTAAATGTGCTCACCGAGATAAGCAAAAGGCAGATAGGGATACAGAGGAAGCTCAGGGCACAAGAAGCAGAGTTAATTCTACTTAAGCCAAATTCCACAGAGAAGCAGAGAAAGAAGGCGGAGAAGGTATTGAAGGAGGGGAGGAGATGAGTTCCTTGGCAGATATTTGGAACAGTGTTAGTAGCATACCTGGGTTTTTATGGAATCTGGATTTGCCTAATGATGCTTGGCTTCTCATGGGTGCATTCTTGTTGGTGTGCCTTATGTTTATTGGAGCAGCTTTGGCTGGGGAGGTGAGGAGATGAGAACCGAGAAGGAAATTAAAAAAATGAAGGATGATTGGGAAAAAGGAAAGAGAACTCTCCCAGAAGGCAGAGGACTTAATATCGGCTTCCATATTGCCCTACGTTGGGCATTAGGCGAAGAGTGTGAAGAGATTAAGCTGGGCACACTCTCAAAGAGCCTTAAATGTGGGAAGGAGGGGAGAGCATGATCTCTAAAAATTGCTTTTTACAGATGCTGGCAAGTCGCGATTTGTTGAATGCGCCATACTGTCCCTATGATTTTACTGGACACAAAAACATCACTATCTTCCCCGGTGATGATTAGTGGAAGAGGTCTCCTTATCTGTTGGATCTTTATTTTCCGGAATCATGGGAATTGAGCTTGGGCTGCGTGGAGCTGGAAAAAGTAGATTTGGTTTGGCCTTCGCATTCCATACTATTTGGTGTTGTGAAAAGGAAGAGTTTGCTTGTGCAGTTATAAAAAAGAACTTTCCAGGATTACTAAATCTTGGAGACATTACTAAGGTGAATTGGAATGAAGTTGAAAAACCAGACATACTTACTGGAGGATTCCCCTGCCAGGACATCTCGCTTGCAGGGAAAGGCAAAGGTAGGAAGGAGTATGCGGAGGCCATTCGCATACTACGACCGAAATACGCACTCATTGAAAATGTGCCAATGCTTGCTAGGAGAGGCCTCGACATCGTCCTTGCGGATCTTGCCTCGTGCGGGTATGATGCGGAATGGAATATTATTTCCGCAGCAAGTGTTGGTGCACCCCACAAAAGAGAAAGAATGTTCATTGTGGCCTACCCCCACAGGAACGGATGCGAAGGGGACAAGTGCGAAAGTGGCTACACACAGACATCACCTCAAACACCGATTATTTTTAGACAAGAGCAAATGGAACATGTACACTCGGAGTGGAAAGAGCAGTTATCCGAATCCTTTCTTCGTAGAGTGGTTGATGGGGTTCCCAATCACCTGGACAGACTTGGATGCCTCGGAAACGCAGTCGTTCCGGCGTGCGCGCAGGAAGTCGGGGAAATGATTCTCAATGCAGAGCGGAGGAGAATTTATGAGATTTATGAGTAATACTAATAAAGAGCTTGTGAAGAAGGTTTGTGGAATTAAAATGCGTCCTGGGACACTTACTGTTAATCCAAGCGGTGGGGGGTCCAATTCTCCTTTTGTAGAAGGAGAGCTGTTCAGGAAGAGAGGCCAACTATGGATATGTGTTTATGTTCGCGTGTGCCCCCAGCAGTATGAAATAGAACAGCTCAAGGAAGGAACAATCCCTCCCCTTCGTGCTCCAGAGAAAAGATTGGTTGGCAGAGGATTGTTGGAGAGAGTATTCAGATGAATAACTGGGTTGAAAAATATCTCACTAAGAAGAATATGGCCATCCTCCTGGCTTTGTATGTACTTAAAAAGTTGGTATTCCTAGGATTCATGTTCTGGGTAGGAGACTCCTTCCAAATAGACCCTTGGACTATCCTGGCTAGCTCTGTGTTGATTCTTGGGATTGCTGCATGGTATGCTCACTCAAAGAAAAAGGAACTATTTAAATCTGTGCAGGCTGATAAGAAAAAATGAGCGAAATAATCGAAAAGCCCTGTGCGGAATGCGGGACTGCTATGAAAATATGTGGAGAATGTAAGGACCCGGTTCTCTGCAGCCCGTGTGCTGTTAAGCGTATGAAAAATAAAGAATATGTCCACTCTTCTCTTTTGAAAAAACGCTTTCTGATCTTTTGATCTCTTTGCGCCTAATAGGTTAGCTTCTTCGCAACAGAAATGGTTTGGCGTGGAGGTAGGGATTGACGCTTCTCCAGTCTTCTGCTCCTTTCATATGTTTTAGCTGATCTATGGTCCTTCCTTTTGCTGATTCTCTGGTTAGTGCAGAGTGCCTAAAATTATAGGGACATACTTTTTCTCCTAATGCTTCCATTCCTACTCTGTGCAAAAAACCTACGGCCCATCTTCTGGAGCGCGGGATCAATCTCCTAGAATCCATTGTGTTGAGTTTTTGGGATACTATCATTTCCACAAGTGGGTCCATTTTTGAGATCTCGGTTTGTCTCTCCACTCCCAGGGTCCTTTCTTTAAGAACAAAGCTGGTTTTGTCCTTTAGCTTTTTTGTAGCGAATCTGACAGTAAGAATAGTTTCTTCTTCAATGAGGTTCACGTCCTCCTTTGAAACTTCCAATACTTCTGAAGGCCTGGCCCCGAAGATCCATACTAATGCCAGAAAGGTTCTCTCATAATTATTCTTGCATTTGGAATAGAGGGCTTTGACATCTTTCTCTGTGAGAAGTTTGTTGATGTTCACGCAGCTATACTTCGGCATGATATGACTCCATCTTTACTCCAGTTTTGAATCCCATATGTGGGAATACCTTTTTGCTGAAGTGAGCTTTAATTGCTCTTATCGGAACTAGTTTCCCAGTTCGCATAGTTTTCCCGAATACTTCCATACTATACATCGCCATTGCATCCTCATTATACCAGAAGATGTAGGTGTGGTCGTTTTCTTTGTCCAGGTTCATGTAAGTGTCCAGCCTGAGTGCAATGGTTTCCAATTTTGACCTAAATACATCCACTGAGATAAAATGCTTTGTCATGTTCGGGTCTGCTTTCTTTATTATGTTCCGAATGGCCTTTCTTGTTTGTTCCAACACCACATTCTGAAATGCTTGAATCAGCATCTCTTCTTGTTCAGTTGAAAGGTCTTTAGGAAAGATCATCTTTAGGTTCTTTCTCTGGATCTTTTTACTCATATTGAGCGCGCTCCGTGTATTACCTGGATTCCTCTAGAAGACATGTACTGCTTGATTTGTTTGATCACGCCTTCCTTTTCTTTTTCAGTTTCTTTATCCAGCTCGTCCGCTTCCTTCTTGTTTGACATGGTTCCTTCCACTAATACAATGTTTGCTCGTATTGAAGAGAGTGGGGCGGAGTTGAATTTACTCTCTTCATATACTGTAGACAGATGCATTATCGATTTAAATCCCATAACACCTTCTGTGTTCGTTTTTGAAGGCACGTGAGATACAAAATAATATACCTTGTCTGGATCTGCGTCCCTAACTTCATTTAAGAAGTCGTCCAATTCAATAACTTCTGTTTTCATGTTCATACACCTCTAATAATACTAACATCATTTTGTCTTCAGATACTCTTTCACCCACTCCGGCCTCATACTTTCTGTGGGCCTTCCTGAATTTTTCTTTGGTTGGTTCTGAGACATTTACTGTTTTCATGTTATCAACTTGTGATTTTTAGTTTTTCAAGCACTTCTCGAATTACTTTATCTAGTGAAAAAATCAAATGCTTGTTTTGGTTTTTGTCGTCCTTCGTACTTTTCCCTTCTATCAATAATGATGGATTGAAGTAATGTGGTTCGAATCTTAAAAATTCTTTTTCAAGGGCAGCAAAATCTTTTCTTCCCTCTACTTTGGGCCTTAGTTCTCCCCACAAAGAAGTTAACTTTGAAGCATACTCGTGGGCTACGGACGTATCGGGATCATCATTGAGAAAGCACTGCCGGAACTCCTCTCTGATCTCAATAATATCCGCCCACATTGTGAGTAATAGGTTAGCATATGCATTTGGAATTTCTTCTTCTTGGTAGTCCCTACTCATTTGTCTCTCTCCTGTGGTCCACTACCAGTGGTTCCCCATTGGATGCTTCTTGGGAAATTGCCTGAGTGGAGATTGCGCTTCCTGCTACTGCTGCAACTGCTCCAGGTTCTGTGTTGGTGTAGATAAGGAATACTAACCCCAATATTGCTAGGATTCCTAGTAGGATCAATATGCTTAGTATAGGCATATCCTTTGTCTTTGAGTTTTTATCTTTTTCTTTGTCGATCTCGATGAATCCTTTTACTAAGTTCGAGAGATTCACTGGAGTCAGAGAAGGATATTTTTCTCCCTTATAAAAACTTATTGGAGTAATCGAATCTTCATCCACATAAATGTTTGGAACTCCTTCTTCCCATCTAATATGCTCTGGAAGGATTATGTATTCTGATTCTGGTTTGTGGCCAACTTCCTTTTTTAATATCTTCTTTTTTCCATTTTCTATTTTAACTTGCTTCCCATCATAGGTTGCTCTCCAGATGCTTTTTTTATCAAACAACCACATCTTATTTCCTAAGTCAATGAATCCGTTCTTTTCACTTACAATTTTCTTCCAGATTGTTTTCTTGTCTTTGTTAACAACATTCATAATAAAGTGTTCCTGCTTCTTCATTTTCCGATACATCTTTACCCTGAACACCATATCGGTCCATTTTCCCAATAGGAACCCTGCAGGGAAAAACAACATCAAAATCATCATTAGTATTGCATCCATTTTATCCTCTCTTCAAACCGCGTATTATTTCTCTGAGTTGTTCACCCATAGATTCCTCATCATACTCTTCCTGGCTTCCATATCCTGGTAGCTGTTGGCCTGAGTTGTAGCCGCCCAATTCTGCCTGGTGTTTTCTTTCTTCCCCATTCTTTGTTCTGGTCAATCCTAATTCGGCATAGAATGCGGTTCTTCGTGTTAAGAATAAACTCCTTAATTCTGGTTCTGTCAGGGACATATCGTATAGTTCGATTAGTAGTGTTGCTTCCTTTTGATAAGTTCTAATCATTTCATCAGTTTTAATTGTTGCAAGAAGAGCCGATCTATCGAATACATGAGCATGTTCTTTTACTTCTGCATTTGGATTGTCCAATAGTCCGTCCGCGTGTCCATAGGGATTATCAGATTTTCCTTTTGATTTGGAAATTTTCTCCATGAACCTATTGAAGCTTCTGCTCATACGGATATAAAGAAGAGAAGGTTTATTAATCTAACTACTCTAACTAATCTAATGATATTGTGGTTGTTTTGTTTTTCGGTCCTTCTTGGCGTTCTGGCCATTTTTGATTATAGAGATAAGAAAGTTCCAGACCTTCTTGTTTCTGGGCTTCTTCTCGTGTGTGTTGTGGCTTGGGTAGGGAATTGGGAGTTTGGGTATTTCTACTTTGGCCTGTTTGCGATTCTTTATTTTGTTAATAGTATTGCAGTGAACCTTTTGGGAAAGCCTTTTCTTTCCTGGGCTGATGTCCTGGTGTTTCCTGCAATTGAAGTGACGATGCGTTCCCTAGGCTTTTTCTATCCTGCATTGTATGTGGCCCTGGCTATTGCCTTTGCTGTTTCAATAAGGAATAAGGAGCGCGTTCCTGGAATACCTTTCTTTGCTGCTGCGTTTGCTTTTGCTACTGTCCTTTTTTGTTTAACGCATTGATTGCATAATGGAATAGGAAGTATAGTCCGAAGAAGAAGCATAGGAGACTTGATGTGGAGGTGACGCTTATAATAGGATTGTCTGGGAGGTCCTCATATGTGTAGGATACTGTTTCTGCAGAGCTGGAAAATTTAGATCCTGTCTGTGAAAAGTTGGCGTCTTCTGAATAGTCCCCGGTCACATTGTCTCTTGTTCCTGTAAGTTCAGATGCGCCCAGGGTTGTTTCGTTTGCTGTTTCAGTAATATTAATTACCTGGCCAGTTTGCATTTGGATTCCATCAGTTAGCATCCATCCGCCTAATATAAATAGAAGTGTCGATGCAAATATTCCTAAAACGAATTTGTTTTTATACTCTGCAAAGGCCAATAGAATTACTATGATACATACGTATCCTGCGACTAATTCAAGAAGCATTACTTCTTCCTCCCTTTCTTCCTCTTTGTTTTTTTCTTTTTGGTTTTTACTTTACCAACAAAGTTAACTTTTTTCTTTCCAAAGAAATCTATTTCTTTAAGTGCTCTGCTTTTTCCTTTTTTACCGGGAGATGCCTTTCCAAAAAAATCTATTTCTTTGCGAGGTTTAGATTCGGTTGGCTTCCTGGTTCCTAAGATATTTGAAAGAGTGAATCTATTTGGTTCTTGGCGCGCTGGTTCCTTTGGCCTTCGCATCGTTTGAGGTTCTTGCCTTTTTGTTCCAACATCAAATTTGGCTAGTGGATTCTGCTGCACCTCTTCTTCTTCGTTCTTTACTGGAACGCGCTCCCTTCTTGCCACTCCCTTTTCTATTACTGTGCGATAACCATACTTCTGTTTTTTCTTTTCTTTCCGTGCAGCTAGGACATCAGCATTCTTTAATATTGGAGAGTCTCTTCTTTGTCCAGGTTGTCTGTTGAATACATCTAACCCATATCGGTCTCCAGCTTGACTTCTTCCTTTCTGTGGTTCTGCACTTGCCAACAGATTGCGTTGGTCTATGAATGTTCTTTCATTTCTTCTCTGGGATTCTCTTTGCCTGAGTGGGGTAGTTCCGAATAGATTCACATCTTGTTTCTGCCCCATACCTATTCCTGTTTCTTCTTTGAATGCTCTGGCTGCTGGACCCCCGGTCACTTTCTCTTTTAGTCCGATAATCTTTTCTTTAGTTGTTAGATACTCCTTGTCCCTAACTTCTTTTTCCAGACTTAGTTTTTCTGCTTCTGCATCTAGTTCTTTGATGCGCTGTTCGGATTTGAATTTTCTTTCCTTCTCTTTGATCTCTTTTTTTTCTTCTCTCCCGGTTTTATACTCATCATATGCTCCCTTTACCTTATCCAAAAACCCAGAGGATTTCTTTTCTTCTGCTTCTTCGAAAGCATTGATGTCTTCACTCACTTCTTCTGAATCTGGAGTGTAGTCTCTTTTTACTTGTGTTGATTTTGCAATTTCTTTCTCGGCAAATTCTCTTTTTGCTTCTTTGCGCCCTTCTGCTGCAGCCTGATATGCCTGTACTCCTTCAGCTTGGCTTTCGTCCATCTGGGTTTCCTGTCCTGGCTTTGAGGGATAAATCCGTTTAATTAGTTGTTTGTTTTCTTCCAAAGACAGAGTCTCATCATAATAAGATTTAATATCTACCGATTTGTAATCATAGCCACTACCTGACAAATAGCTAATGGCCCATCTTACGAATTGTTTTGATTCCATTCCAATCAGCGCATTAGGCCTTTGGGTTTGATTGGCTTGGGCTTTATCGTTTTGATGCTTGCGCCTTTCATCTGGACTCCTTTTGCTGACATTCCTTCGACATATTTAGTTTTCTTTTTCTTTTTTGACATAATCTTTCACCAATCATAAATTGACAACAAAATATATAAAGGTTAAGGTTAGTTAAAGGGGCCGAACCCCTTCCTTCATTAGCACAAGCTCTTTGTGCTAACTACGCTGCCAAAATTGCGGTTGTAATAACCAGAGCTGCAAGTCCGAGGAACATCGGAATCATCCCTACAACAGTAGCAGTTGTGCCGGTAAGGTTGGCATTGTCAATTGCCTGTGTAACCACAGGGATAGACACTGCTACGATAACGATGATTGCAATAGTAAGACCAATGACCTGCCCTACGAGTGCACCTTCATTCATGCCGTAGTTTTTTTCGATGTTCTTGTTCAGAAGATTTTTCTTCATAACAAAACCTCAAAAGTAGAAAATAGGTTGGAATATATAAATGTTAATGGTAGTTAGTTTCTTATTGTCAGCTTTCTTTTTTTCTTTCTTTTGTGGGTATTGAGATCTATTTTCTTTTGTTTTTGAAGATCTTTTAGAATGCCCGTTACCTCTTTGTCAGTTAACCTAAACTTTCTGCATACGTTCTTTTTAACTCTGGCAACTTCTGCCTTTCCGTCTAATTCTCTCTCAAGATCAATTTCTCTATTCATAACGTCCATGAACTTTTTGGCGAGTATGCTTATTCCTATCTCGATCACCTACTTATTAATGAACTTCATAAATGCCAGGTAGAGTATTCCTGCAAAGAAGAATGCCAGTAAGAAATACACTACTCCTGCTCCAAAGAAACCTAGCGACAGAAGAGCTGCGGGGACCATTATTGCTAGCTTATGGTCCAGCCTTGTATTCTGGAGCATCACAAAAACTCCAAAGAAGATTAATACTAGGAATCCGATAAAGATTGGGTCTCCTACTATATTCATTGTCCCATCGTGAACATACCCTTCTAGAAAACTTAGTTCTCCCATTATCCGCTCCCCCGCACAAAGTGTGCAATTGCTAATACTGTCAGGACATTATAGATTACTACGATTGGAATATAAAGATAGCTAAATTCTGAAAGTGTTCCGAATAGTTCTGATACTGGGAACACAAAAAAGTTCAGGATCACTAGAATCATTACTAGGGGAATTACATACATCGCACTGTATCCCAAAATTAATGAGAGCACAACTCCCAATGCGCCTGCAGCTATTACAGAACCAAAGGACTGTAGAAGTGCCCCTTCATATTGCTGGTTGCATTCCGTATCATCTATATCACAGGGATTGTTTATTTGAACAAATTCTCCGTTTGCGCCTGCTTCGGAATTGTAGATGTTGACAAGTGGTGAACCTCCCATGAAGAATAAGACTAGGGACAGGCAAATCATCAACATCACATACGCTGTAAATCTCATAGTCTATACCTACACATAATGTTTTATTATCATTGCTGCTCCCACCATCAGTGTCGCTAACGAGGTTGCCATTAGGGACGTTATCTCTGGTTCCGCAACAATTACTGCATCCAACCAGAAAAGGGTGAATATCCATAGCACTGCCAGGGATGAGAGGCCAGCTCCTTCCACAGTATATTGGGATACGAAACCTCCTACAAGCATTGCTATTACAATTGCTATTAGATAAAAGAAGAATGGGGACATTAGGTTTCCTCCGCTAAATAATCTTGATACTAGTGCAAGCCCCTTTTTTTCTCCTATTGTTATTGTTGGTGGTATCACAGGCTCAAAAGAAGAATAGTTTTGTCTCTTGAACCAGAAGTCCACTACATACCTGACTGTTCTGTTCTCTGTTTTGTTTAGCATTACCTGGATCAAGCCTCCACTTGGCTGGCTTGTTATGTTGTTTGTATAATAGAGTGAGGTTGATCCGTTTGTTGTTTTCCACACATTGACACCATAGTACTCTATGGCTGCATCTGTTGAATAACAAGAAAAGTTAAACTGTACTGATTCGTTATAGAATCCTCCTCCGGGGGTGAAGTTGTATGCTACATCGGCCCAGATTGATTCGTAGGAAGGATCTGCGATTATTCCTGTTTCTACTTGGTTCAATAAAATCTCTACTTCTGTTGTTGAGGTTGGAACAAAATCGAATGTGCTAACCAGATACCCATCTTTCTCACTCACGATTCTGTAGGGCGTGAAGGGTTCCAGGAAGAAAGTTACTGCTCCTGTGCTGTCTGTGATTCCCTGTTCTACTACTACAAATGCATTCTTTACTACGCTGAATCGGTATGCAGAAACTTTCACATCTTCCAGGGGAGAATTGAACTGGTTCTTTATTGTGAAGGTATAATATTCTCCTTGTGTTTCGTTAAGTGAATAAAAGTCCAGGTTCCATCCCCAATCTAATCCTACAAGATACATCCTTAAAGTTCCGTTCTCTCCCAGGTTATACACTTTTTTTAATCCTGTTCCGATTTCTGCTCCTGGGATCACATATCCCCAGAGGTATGTTGATGCCAAAATAGAGTTTGTGTCTGATAGGATTCTTGGTTTGAACTGCTGGCGGTATTCCTGTTGTTCATCGTAGCAGATAAACTTTGTATTGTAGATGTTCTGGTTATATTGTAGCTGTACTGTGTCCGCAGAAACAATTGCTCCTTTGCTGACTTCATCATAGTTTTCTTCGGTTCTTTTTGCAGTTGTCATTGTTCCTCTTTCATATGGAACTGTTAGTCCATATTCTGCAGCAGAAAATTCATCGCAGTTAAGGTTTGAACCATTTGAATAGCAAGAATATGCATATGTTGCATCTGCTCTCATATCAAAGAAAACAAAGGTATTCTCATCTATAAAGAAGAAGTGGGATGGAATCTCCAGGTTCTGACCAAATTCATATGTGACATTGTCTTCTATTATGTAGATCCGATCCTGGGGGTTTGCTGAATTGTCTGTTGCATTTGCCATGAGCACATATGTTTTTCCCTCATACTCTTCGAAGATAACTGTTATTCCCTCTACTCTTGCTTGAGAATAAAGATCCGTATCAAATTGTTTTATTTCTGTTGAACCCGAACCATCATACACATATAATGATATGTAGTTGTTTGTTAGATAGTTCTCTGGAGCTACGTAGTACCATTGAGTTAGGTTTTGGTTTTTGGCCATTGTGTTCCACACAATATTGCAATTATCATTTACTGTTCCAATATCTTCCAGCTCTGCAGAAGTGATGTTCTTTTTTACTAGCTTTGTTCCTGCTGTTGTTGGGACCATGAAGAAATAGTGACTGTCCGCTACATAATCAATTGTATCGTATTGTTTGGTACATGCATAATTATATGGATCGAATACTGCGTTTCCCAATACATTCCAGGTTGTTGGTTCCTCAGACAGGATTGCGTTTGGCCCGGTCGCATCCAGATCTATTATATATTCTGTTGAGTTGTCCCATCCGAATGTTATCAGAGATGTGTTTGTTGGGTTTCTGATTACTAAGAAAAAGGATTTGGTTGCATTTAGGGTTGTGTTGTAGCTTGTAAGCAGGTTCGAACCATTTACTGTTTTTATTCTGAGATAATCTGTTGGAGAAGCATCTTCAAAATAGAGTGCGTTTAGATAACCATCTATATCGTAGAATAGTGATTGGGGGGAGTCTAGAACATTCTGTGGGCCAGATGTAAGGTCCACTACATATGTGTAGTTTTCTACATTCATGATAAATGTTCTCGAAGTTGTTTGCACGCTGTAATCCGGGTTATCTCCTCCAAAACATTTAACATGCCATATATGCGATCCGTCTGATACTGCGCTTAGATAATTTCTTGTTCCAGATGAGGAGATGGTTTGTTCATCTATGTATGCTGCATCTAGGGAAATATTGCAGGTTATTTGGTATAAATTTGTTGTTGTGTATTCGAAGTTTGTTGTGTTTCCTGCAAGAGTGACTCCGTTATCAGGGGAGACTAAAATCACTGCGAAGATTATTGTAAAGTTTCGTGTGTCGGTTGTTTCGTTTATTTCTGATTCATTATCCATTTCACAATAAATCGACCAATTATGTTCCCCATAGGTTGTTGAGAAGATATGGTTGAATGTTGTGTTGAAGGGGCCTGTTTCGTTATGGGTGTAGGTATCTGTGTATGTGTGCGCCCCATCAAAATAGAAATTGCAGGTTGCATTGTCGTTAGCTTCTAGTTCATAGCTTGCATTTATTGTTTTGTTGTAAGTTGTTGATGCTTCTGCAGGGAGCAACTGGCTTAGTTCAATATTTCTTTCTACTGAGAATGAGAAGTTTCCTGAAGTCCCATTTTGTGTGGAATTTTGATAACAGAAAACGCTCCAGGTATGGTTTCCGAAAGTTGTATTATGCTCGTGTTGGAAAGAGTCATTTGTTGTTGTTGTATCATTGAAGATATTGATTGTGTCCAGATATAAAGAACAGTTTGTGTCCTTTGGCGAGTTATTCATTCCTACTGAATAATTGAATGTTACTTGTTTATCATAAAGAACTTCTAAATGAGTTGGTGCATTTAGGGTGACTGTTATGTTTCCTCCTCCTACTGGGGATGGCCCCCCACCATATTCTGTGAGTGTTCCGTTTCCATTTTCACCCAACTCACTATAATTCAATGCTACAGAATACTCATCGATTCCATCTGTTCCTGTGATATTCAATTCTACTCTATACCCACAGGTTGCTCCCTGTCCATCATCAAAACTGTCTATTTCAATAGAACCATAATCCACTGTTGGTTGGATAGATAAGTTCCTGGTTCCAACTGCGATATAATCGCAGATTACAGTTCCTCCGCTTGAACCCCGGTAGGCGCGGACTGATTCACCATATGTTCCTACTGAATTGGTGTTGTTTGTCACATACTCTCCGATTTTAAGTTGGTTGAGAGCTGGAGCAGTAAGATAAAATTCCATGATTGTCATTACATTTTTTGTGGTTGAGGTTGGAACTCTGATTGCAGTCCCTGGTTTCCAAACACTATTCTGTAGGTTAGCACTTGTACTCATACCCACAATTCCTGCTTCTTTGTTTGGATTCCAAAAATAGACGTTTCCAAAATCGTTTAATTGACATCTGGAGAGCATGAAAGTTCCGTGACTAAATGTATCGTATGGAGCTTTTGAGGTAAGGATCGCTCCATTTGAAGCCAATGTTAAAAGTCCTGTGGCTTCATTTATTGTTCCGCTTGTTGTCCATATCCCACTATCTACGCTTCCATCGTTGAAATCATCTCCAAAAAGGAATGCTGCACTAATATTGCTCTCACTTTCCTTTGTGCAGTTTCCATAATAGTACATTGTTGATGTTCCATTTGTTATATTTAGTTCTCCCCATACCGAGGTGTTTGTATCATCTATCCAGTAATCATAAGCACTAACTGAACCTAAAAGTAATAAAAATAAAAGGAGTGTCTTGAGATTTTTCATTCTCAATGCCCCTCCCTCTTGGGGATAGCCATGTTAAATATGGACAGGATTATTCCTAAGAGAAGCGCGAACGGGACTAAGTATAATGCTGCACTAATCAGATCCACATATGGATTTGAAGTAGTTGCAAGATAGATGATTGTGTCCTCAATCATTGGTTCCAGAATGCTCAGCAATACGAGATATAAAAAGATCGTGATTACAAATGCAATCATGTTCACAACTGTTATCTGTCCCTTCATTTTTTTCTCCTCTTTTTGGGTTTCTGTTTCTTTTTCCCAAAATTCTTTATCGCTTTTGGGATTTTAAATGTTTCGCTTTTTTTAATCTTTCCCTCCAGCATCTGAGCAGTTGGGGTTCTTCTCGACATAAGCTGGTTTCTAAGTTGTGGTCTTTTGGTTAACCTTGGGTGTCTTGCTTTTCCAACTCCAACTTCCAATTCAGTTTTTGCTACTGATAATAAGTCTGCATATATTCCTTCTCCAGTTGTTGCTTTTTTGGATTTTTTTATTTCTTTCTTTTTCTTTTTCTTTTTCTTTTTTGGGCCTTTTCCTTCAAAGAATAAGTAGTCTATTCTTGGTTCAGTTATCTTTGGTTTTGGTTTTGGTTTTGCCCTGGATCTTCCTAGAGTTAGATCTCTGGTTGCTTCTATTGGGGTTGTTTTTAAAAGTGTTTTTGGAAGTGTTGCAGTTTTCTGGATTGGATTAACTGCTGTTGATTGTTGTAATGCTACTGGCTGGATTGTGAGCGGAACTAAGTCTGTTTTTGGTTTTACTCCCATCTCTACTTTTGCTTTTGGTGGGCTCAGTATTTTTGTAGTTTCTTTTATTTTTATCTTTGGAGTAGTTTCTTCAAATTGTTTCATTAAGTTTTTTGTTATCTCTGATTCTTCTTGGGGTTGTGGGCCAAAGAAGCTTCTTTGAGTTTCTTTTGTTTTGTATTTTCCTTTGTTTAGGTCTTTAAGAAATTCTGCTCCAGACTGGCTTCTTGATTCCACTATCTCTGTTTCTTTGAGTTCTAAGAAATCTGATGTTTTTACTTTGGTTGGTTCTTTTGTTTTTGTTAGTTCTAGTTGGATTGTTCCTTTTCCGACTTCTCTTGTTCCTCCTTTGGTTGGTTCTGGCGTTTCCTTGAATAGTTCTGAGGCACTCACTGATTTCTTTGTTGGCCTGAGTTCTACAAAATCTGATGCATCCAGAATTGTAGGAACTTCTTCGAATCTTGAAAAACCTTCTGGTTCCTTTGGTTTAGTTGTTTTTTTGAGTTCAAAGAAAGTTTCTGGCCCGGTTGTTTCTCTCATTGTAGGAACTTCTTCGAATCTTGAAAAACCTTGTTCTGGTTTGAGTGTTTCTTTGCTAAATATTTCTGAAATGTCTGGAGGTCTTAGTCCTGGGTCTTCTATTAGTGTTTGTTGTGTTGGTCTTTCGCTGTAGATTTCAAGGAGTGATCTTGCTTCGGCCCTGGAGACTTTGGTTGACTCTGGGGCTTCGAATCCTTCTAGTTGAGTAAAGTCTTTTGGCAAACTAGACGTTTCCCTACCTGTTTCTATTATTGATTGGGCTTCGGCCCTGGAG